>OIZL01000290.1_pt1 | contig 40917 bp, 35 predicted proteins | sample 1588541 | NCBI WGS metagenome assembly OIZL01 (sample SAMN03283285) | human gut metagenome | biome: human-associated habitat; material: feces | host: Homo sapiens | place: Peru | collected 2012 | reverse complement strand
GCTGCCTGATGAAAAAGACACTTTTTTCAATCCACAACAATTGACAATAACTCAAGCAAAACTCACGCAAATCCATTTGAGATATTCATCACGCCAAGATTCTTTGTATTCGATTAACTGGGATTCGGACATTTTATTTCCCCCATAATAATAGGCACAATTTTACCATCTATTGGTAAATTCTTTCTTTCATTTATGTGAACCGAAAGAGATAAATAAATTATTGCTTCTCGAACATAGTGCAACAATTTATTTGTTTTTCTTTTAAATTCATCAATAGTAATTTGATATGCAAAAGAATCGTAGTGATCTGCTTCTGCAGGGGTATTTTTATATTGTGTAATTTTTACATACCTATGTTCCAAACAATTCCTTAAATCTGCCAGTTCTTGAGCATCTTCGTCAGTCAAACTCAGATATTCTAAATCATAAGAATAAAAATCCTTGCTTAAATAATATAGTCCACGCAAGGGATTATTTGTTAAATTTTCTATTTTTGTCTTTATATGCGCTTTGCTTTTTTGTTTTTCCTCATACCATATAGTATTAAACGATATGCTTCTTTCTGTATGATTGAGTTCAAAATATCCATTTATAAAAAAAGCAATTTTATCAAGTATTGAATACAATTTTTTATATGAGGTTCGTAATAATTCGTATTTATACCCATATAGAGCATAATCTAAAGTATCAACCAGCAAATTTTCTTTATCAGAAAAAGCTTTGTCATAATCATCCTCATGCTGCAAATAAGAATAATACATATAACGAGCAGAAACATACAGTTGTTTTATTTCATTAAAAAGACCGTGAAATTTTGGAGGCTCATATATTGAAGTCGTTATATTAGGTAAATGAATTATATCGTGAGCAGCAAAACTATCATAATAAATATCATTCAGAGGATTTAAAAATAAAGAATTCTTCAACGCCCATTTTCTATATTGCATTTCTTGCCACGAAATACCTTCAAAATAATTCGGGAACTGTTTTTCATCTTTCAATGATTCGGCAGAGAAATGTGATTCCAACATTTCTTTATACGATATAAAATGCAATTTTGCTTCTGTATATACATCAACTGATTCTATTGATTTACTCAAAAAAAATAAGCTTTTTGTGAAATTAAGAATGCATGACTATTGTCATATAAACTCTTTGCATATTCTACTAACCCAACCCCCAAGTTTCCCTGAGCCATTCCAAAATTTGGAGAAATATCAAGGGCTTTTTGCCAAGAATTTATTGCATATATAATTCTACCTGATTCTTAAAACATGTTTCCCAAATTGGTATAGCTTTGCATAAATATATCGTTTTGCAATTTTTTATCAGAGCAATTTACTTGTATGCATATTCGGTAAGATTTTATCGCATTGATATGCTCTGTGTTGTTATAGAACCATAAACTAATTCCCCTATGATTACGAAGGCTATCGAGATAAGAGTAAGCGTTCCCAAGATTATAATATAAAATCAATTCAGAAATAGAATTGGGATTTTCATCAATAAATAACTGATTTATTTCATCAACAGACTTTTGTAGAGTTGATTCATCCTTTTCATCGAAAGCAGTATCAATTTGATTACTTATTGCATTCAGCATCAGTCCATCAATTCTCATTCTTATCCCCAGTTTCATTACAAATCACTTTCTGTATTACACATAATGTCGTAACAAACATTTCCAGCATTTTTTGTCCTCGAAATAGTGGGGCAAGTTCTCTTGATACACCAAGACTTACATATGGATCATCTTTTGAAGCATCGCCTAAATGTGCATCAACTTGGCGCATATCATAAATGCCAAATAATGGTGACATAATCTGTTTAGCTATAGATTCTTCCACATCGAGTTTTTGAATCAAGAAATTCTGCAAAGTTTTTAAGGACCCCCATTTCTCACCATCTGGAATAGTCAGTAATTTTTGAACTTCCTTTGCACAAATAGCATCAGCTGTTAATCTTGCTAAATCTTTTGCGAGATTGTAAAATTCATCTTCAGATAGACTTCTAAAACGATGAATTTTCGGCAATAAATTATCTATTTCTTTTTGCTTTCTGAATAGATAGGTATTAAATGCTTTTCGGAATAATTCATTTAATCTATTGTATTCGATTGGTAAAAACTCTTCTGCTGCTTGAGTAGAGGCTGGATTTGCATCAACTTGAGACATGAGCAGTTCTTTTGAAACACCGCCATCAGGAGCAATATTATATCCAGACCATATAATCTGTTGCCAAATGGGTAGGTGTGCTATATCTTCTGCATAGACTGTTATAAAACCTTTTTCATTGACACCAAAATGTATATAATAACCTTCACTACAGCTAATACTTCCAGTTTCTTTTGTGTACCATTTTAAGCAACCGTCTCTTTTTTCTAAAAGGCTATTCATTACTTCAGGGGTAAACCAAAGCCATCTTCCTTCATCTTTTAATTGATTTGCCGTTTTTACTGTTCCACTTGCATCTATCTTAAAGAATGGATAATTTTGTGGTTCATCCCCTCTAACTCTAACACTGATTGCTCCTGGAAGAATTAATTCATTATTCCAAACTTCGCCGAGAACTCCAAAGACTTTTTCTCCTGTTCGTAAAGGTACAACCTTACTTTCACCTGATATATTGTCTTCTGTAGGAAGCCCCATTACAGGAACATCATCTTCTTTATCAATATCTGTTCTGTTTACATGTACTACAAATGCTTCACTTCCAAAAGAGTGTCCTGTACTACTCGTTTCAAAAATTCGTCCTTCCCAATGACCTTTATCTAAAACAACAGATTCATGTTCATCAGACCAGTTAAAATTTGGTTTGTAGGATAAATATTTTTCGTGTTCTTGATACCAGGTAATCACTAATCCCATATCACGTGCACAGAGATAATCCTTTAAGAATTCATTCTTTATTTCTATTTTCCTTGGATTTCCTTTTTCATCGCGTAATAAGTGAACAACCTCTGTATAGTCTTCATCTGGACAAATCCAAATATCACCATCACGATATAGTTTTAATGCTATAACAATATCCTGATTTAAATCCCAAACTTCCGGCAAATTATGTCCAACTCTTTGAACTATAACAGGAAAGACGCCTTCTATATCGTAGTAATCTTTGAAAAGTATATCACACGAAATGTATTTACCATTCTCTACAAAAGAACTTGACTCATGATGATGCCCTAAATTGCCCCAGTTTAACAGATTCACTTTATCAAAATCATATTTGTTTATAAAAACACTTTTCAGAGAAATTATATCTTCTGTAAAATTTGGGTGAAAATAGTCACCTTCTTTTTTTTTCGAAAATTCATATAAAGGAACCCAAACAGAATTATTAAACTTTTTCGTTTGGATTTTCTTCATTTCTATCCAATCTTTTAGTTCTTCTTCCATACTATTAAAACTTTCCATAATTTACATCTCCCTTACTTTGCTCTCAATGAACTCAACTTCATCTGCAGAAAGTCCGTATTTCTTGTACAACTGTTTATCTATTTCTGGAATTGATTTACTCCAGTCGATATCGCTTTTTGTTGTAAAATCTTGTAGAGGTACAAGTCTCCAGGTTTCAATTGGATTATCTTGAGTAATCTTTAGTATTCCAAGCATTGTTCTTGCAAACTTTGTCCTTACATATTTTAATGCATTTTCAGCTTCTTCTTTTGAATCAAAAGCACCAATTCCTAAAAATGTTCTTGTATAGCCGAGTATCGGCTCGCCGAGTATCGGGGTCGATAGTACTTCGCCTATCGCCCCCGAGCCATTGCTACGTGGAACTAAAACCTTATACTTCATAAGATTTTCATGACTAAGATCTAAATATTTACGTGGAATAAATCTATAACTTCTTTTGTTCTTTATTACTCCCAAAATTTTAATATCCTCTTCATTTGTTTTTTCTTCCGTAAAGAGAGGTATCTTATCAAATATATTTTTTTCTAAACGCCTATCTTTTCCTTCGCTTCCAATACCTTTTATATAGTCAGGATGTTCTTTTAATAACACATCCAAATCAAAATTAGTTTGATTGTACATTATCGACATCAAACTGTTTATTTCTTCTGTTGGAGCTGCTTTTTTCTTTATTCCATTTAATTCAGGATAAGAGGTAAAAGTTCCAATCTTTTCAAAAGTCTTATTCTTATCCCAATAGGTAACTGCGACACCGCCTTTTATATCTACAGTTGGAAAAACATCTCCACTGTTTGCCCAATATTGAACAACTTTATAATGCTCATCATTAAGCATTTTTTCATTCCAGTCTTTTGGGGTTTTCCCTGCATTGAACAAAAATCTTGCAGGATGAATGAAGCTCACCTTTTCACCAAGCTTGCAGGCAGCATCAATAAAAAGATGATATATCGGATCTGAACCGTTTGCGTTTCCTGTTGCCATAATCTGATATGGTGGATTACCTACTATTGCATCAAATTTCATATCTTCATTTCCATCCTTTTTCCAGTAATTTGTTTTGCTCACTTTGCTTATAAAGTTTTCAGGTTTATTTTTCAGCTGATTTACGAGATCTTCAAAATAATGAGCATTTACTTTTGTTCCTGTGAATCCGGCCAAAGTCCTTTGCGCAATCTTTTTTGCCATAGGAGTTTTACAAATTAAGAAAATGTTTTCTGCAAGAACTTTCTTCCACAAATCAATTTCCATTTCTCGTGTAGGCTTTGGACCTAGCTCAAGTTTTGCCCGAGTACGATAGACACTATAAGCACAATACAAGGCATACAAACCGCTTTTAGAGTTTATTTCCAAAATATGTGTATTCTTTTTAAAAACTTCATCAGTAATTTCATTTTGTTTTATTAATTCTGGTTCAAGGATTTGCTCATTATAATCTTTATCATAGAAACACCAGCCTCCAAGACTTTGAGCAAGGTGCATATTTACAACACGCCAAGGAGTAAGAACAGTTTCTTTATCTGGATTTCGGAATGTAGCAAAAATTGAACTTATCCGCTCAATTCTTTCTTCAATACTAAGTTTATCTGCAGCACGAGCCATTTCTCGGATTTTTACACCAGACTCACGGAACACATCTGAATCATAATATTTTTTGAACTGCCCAAAGATTTCTTTAGTTACACCTTTTGGCATGAACTCTTCCCATGAAAGGTCATCAACTAAATTGCAAAAGTTATCAAGAGTAATCGCTTCTTCTGTTCCATCAAGATTTTTCTGCAAATCTGCTCCGTACATCAAAAGCGGCATTCTAATAGAAATACCTCGTAAAATGGAAATAGCAGTATCGCGATTTTTCTTGATTTCTTTTTCACGTGCTAATGCTTCCTGTTGCTCTGGAGTAAGTTCTTTAATAGGTTTTTCTCTAATTTCAGGCATCTGTAATAATTCATACTGCTCATCAGTTAAACCTTGAGCGTTGATGTTAATATCACCTGTACTTCCTTGAGCTTTTGTTGAACCAATTATTTCTTTAAGTTTAGAAAACTCTTCAAGAGCAAGTTTATCCATGTGAAGAAGTTCATCGTTATAAAGATAACTGTCTTCAAAACCATTTTTAACAACCCGCTCAATATAAGCCCTTTTAAGCTGACCAAGCATTTTTTCGGTATTGTAGGCCTTCATCTGACTGCCTTCAAAACCTATGATTGGACAGAAGTTTAAGAACTCGCCCAATATCTCACGGTCATTGTTTGTTGTTTTACCTGCCTTACTGCTGATTTTGGCGGTTTCCGCAATTACTTTAAGAGTACGGTCTGGAGCAAAGTCGAATACAAAACATTCTTCTTTCTGCTTTCCCCCAATTACTGCAGGAGTTTGTACTCTAAAGATTGTCTGCATATAAGTACTTGCGGCTGTATTGAAGCTACCAGACAGCATAAAACATGCTGTCCATGGTTTCACGCTTACGCCGGTAGTGAGTCGTCCACAAGAAAGAGTAATTGAATAAGAATCCTCAGGATGTGGACCGATTGCTTTTTCTACTTTCTTTAAAGCTTCTTTTTCTTCCTCTTCTTCGTCTCCGTCACCTGCTACATTTGCAATTGCAAATTGGGTGAAAACAGGATGCTCCTGCAAAAGTTTACTTAAAGCTTTTGCTTCTTTTACCCCTGGAATCATCCAAAGTGAATGACGAAAATTCTGTCTGTATTCTTCTGTTGAATATGGATAATTTGAATCAGTATCTTCTTTAGTTAATAAATCAAGAAACTGTTTTACATTTGTTTCGTGTATAAAGTCTCCTTCTTTATCAACTCTAAAGAACTCACGGAAATTAAAAGCAATATCAGCATCTGCATATTCAGGATAGAGTTTTCCCAAGTTATATGTATAAATACTGAGTTTAGGCAGTACAGAATATGGGTTCGGGTCTCCCTGGTGGATTTTATCCCATTCGGCTTTTGCCCGCTGTTCCATCACATAATCCCAGGTGTAAATTTCATCTTCTTTAAAATCATCCATAAGATTAAATGGAGTTCCAGAGAGATGAAGAACTCTCGTGTTTTCTTTGCGACATTTTGAAAGTACAGCTTTACCAAGTTCTGTTTGAGTTCCTTCGTGAGCTTCATCAATGATGATTAAATCCCAATTAATATTGAAGATTTCTTCATTCTTAGCAAACTTACCACCAACAAGTTCAGAACCACGCATATCTTGTATTGAAGCAAAGTAAATGAAGTGGAAATCCTTCATGCCGTTATCGTCAGCCTTATGAATCATTTCATGGAAGTTTTCTTCTTCAGTCGGATCACCACCATTCTTTTTTGAAAAGTAGTAAAAATCATTTCGGTCATAAAAGATTTTCCCATAATCTTCAAACCAACCAGAATCAACTACAGGTCGATGTGTCAAAATGAGAGTGCGATTGTAATTCATGCGCTTAACAACTTCCAATGTAGAAAGTGTTTTTCCAAATCTCATTTTTGCATTCCAGAGCATCTGATGACTGCCACCAGATTTTTTGAATTGCTTTATTGTCTTTTCAATAGCTTCCGTTTGTTCTGGTCTGAAAATTACAGGACTTCTATCTTTAGTTATTTCACTTGCATTGAGAGAGGTTCTTCCTTCTTTCGCAGCTGCAATTGCTTTCTTTACAGTTTCAAGATCTGTGTAAAACCATTCATTTGCTTTATGTTCTGTATCAAAAATTTTTCTTTTAATACCAGAGCGTACAAGGATGTCATGAATATCATGATCTTGGAAAACTATAAGATTTTTTCCTTTCATATAAGCAGTAGCTTCGGTATATAGAAGTTCAAAAGTAACTCCGGCTGTTTGTGTCTGGTGGCGGATTCTATCTTTTGCAGCAGCATTTAATTCCTTACAGTTTGGCTCAAAAGCAAAATAAGCCATTCCTGCATTACAAGAAGCTTCACCAATTTTAAGAATACCTTCATGAGCTGTATCATTGATACGATAAACATAAATCAATTTTTGCTCAAATGCCTGATTAAAAATCTGTGCCATTATTTTCCGCCTCCGAATACCATATCCACAAAACGAATATTTCTATGAGTTTCCCAATCTTTAATAATGCAGTAAATACCATTGTGTTTTCGGTTGTCACCTTTTGTACATCCAACACAAGGCTTTGCAATTATTCTTCGTTCAAACAAATCTTCATCTATAATTTCTTTTGTACAACAAGAATTCGGAATCACAAATTTAAGCCCGTCCATCTGCCAGATATTCCATGCAATTACTTTTGCAAAACCAACCAAATCTTGAGTTTCGAGTTTTTCATTAAATTTTGCCTTATAGTGTTCAGCAATAGTAAATAAAAGATTTTCCCTTGCAATAAGAACATTATCACCTTGCCAGTCAAAGCCGTAAACATTTTGAACGGAACTATAAGCCCATTTCAGCCAATCCTCATGCGTATCTGTGTTTTCGCTAACAATTCTAAGTTTTCTGTCTAATATACCAATTCTATTCGAAACTTCTATATATTCACCAGTTACTGCATCATAGCGGCTTGTTATATATGGAGCCTCACCGCAAGTCATTTCAAGTCTTTTAGAAAGAACATAATCTTGCCAGCTTTTTTTTTCAGAATCAGAGAATATAATTTTTTCTTTCGTTACTTCCCAAGAATTTTCTTTTTCTAAATTAAAAACATCTTTTCGCCCAAACCATTCTTCATCAACCTTATTGTTTTGCATGTTGCAAATCCAACTAGGTGTAAAAACTTCAGCTTTCTGGCTCACTCTCTGCTGCTGCTCTGTTTTTGATTTTTCAATTCGAGGCTTTATAATTCCGCCATGACGTGAGGTAATTAATTCTATTTTGATTTCTTTCTCAGCAGAATAAGAAAAACCATATTTGGAATAATTATCAGTTGCCCATATGATGTTATTGCCTGTTGTTTTATCTTTTAAGAGAATTGCCAATAATTCCGGATCTATTTTGAGAAGGTCATTTTCTTTTATATCAATACTTTTTTCAGGCAACATTTTTTAGCTATTTCCTTCTACTTTATTTATTACACATATATCGCCCACATCGCAATTTAGGGCTTTACAAATGCGTTGGATACTATCCATGGAAATGAATTCACCTTTAGTCAGTTTTGCAAGAATGTTTGTAGATATTCCTGCCATCTCAATAAGGTCTGTTTTATTCTTGTGTCCCATTTCTTTATAACGAATCCAAAGCTTTGTATAGTCTACTTGCATAATATAGATAATTATATCACAACTTTGTGTTTTAAGTGTGTAAAATATCACGATTTCGCAAAATATTTTTCATCTCTATTTCTTCCCCATAAAACTTCCTCATATCCCGCCATGATATCCACTGTAATTCTTATTTTCGCTGCTGCTGGAAGCTATAATTGAGATTACAACACCTATCAAAATGATTAAAACTAAAAATCCCATAAAAACACCCCAATTTCTTGTTTTATGGGGTCCTTTATAGAATGGTCAAGGTGTCATAGAATAACCTTATGAAAATTACGCCGTATTTTTTTAATCTCGGCGTGAATTTATAAAAACTCACCGTGTATTTGAATAATTTTCAGTATATTTTTTCACAATATGTATAATATTCTTTTTATTTTCAAAATTTACTTGACATTACACAAAAAAGTGTAATATATTTGAATTGTAAGGAGGTAAAGCTATGCAGTGCGTTAATCCAACAAGTTATGGAAAATTCTTAAAAAGACTCAGAATTGATACTGGTGATACCCTTGCTGTTATGGCACAGAAACTTGATGTATCGATTTCACTTCTTTCATCAGTTGAATCTGGAGCAAGAGAAATCCCTCCAGAACTTTCAGATAAGATTCGCACAGTATATAAATTAAATGCAGATGCAAGTGATGCACTGTTAAAAGCAGAATGTGAGACACTTCATAAATCTATCTCCATTAGCATGGGTGCATATGAAGATAATGAAGAGTTTAAAAAAGCCGCAATTTCAATTTCGCGAGATTTGCAAGAATTACCAGTGAACGAGGTACAAAAAATTGCAGCTGATATTCATAAAAAAGCTCAGTCCAAACGAGATAATGATTTTTCTGGTTGGGCTGCTTTGGGGTTAGCAGCAATTGCACTAGGTGTAGGAATTGCACTGGCTGCAACTTCTGGAAATAAAGATGGATCTAATCCACAAGGAGGTAATTGAAATTGAAACAACAGATCTTTGTGAAATCTTCGTTGAAGAAAAACAAGACTGAATACTTAATATGGAGGTGGAAAAATGAACAACTTCGAGAATTCTTTTTCATTAGCAATATCTGATAGAACAGATGAAAAAGAAACATCAATTGAATTCTCAGGAACTTTTGCAGTTCTTGGAATTGCATTGATTGCATTTGGACTTGGCTATGCATATGCAAGTTCGAAAAAAAAGGCTCTTTAATCAGTACCAGTGATTAAAGAGCCCTTCAAGCAAACAGCGAAAAACTGTTGCCGTATAACCAATATAACTGTAACGGTTTTTCCTGTTTTTTTCAAGTTACCGAATAGTCCGGCGTTGCCAAAGGCTTTCGGAACTTAAGTTAAATCTACAAGGAGTCGCCTATGGTGGTCTTATACCTTGAGCAGGCTGCGACCGCCTTAAAGAACCGCAAGGAAAAACTATATGAAATATCGCGTTGTAAAAAGGTAAAATCCCCTTAATACTGATGAAAAAAAATTTTATGCTGCTCCACAGTACATGGAAGAGCTTACAGTAATGGACTTGGCAAAGGATATTTCCAATGCTTGTACATTAAACGTAACTGACGTTGAAGCTGTTCTTACATCTTTGGTAAGAAAATTGCCTCAGTATCTTAATAATGGTTTCAAAATTCAGTTAGGTAACTTTGGTCGCGTAAAACTTTCATTTTCATCCAAAGGTTTCGAAACATGAAATAAAGAATAAACATAGTAGAATCAAAGAAAAGATTTTTATAGTTTTTCTCATTTGCTTGTCCTCCGGATTATTTTAATCCAGGCTCATCAATTATTTCAATCAAAAAACTCAATGACCTGAATCCATCATTACAAAACAAAATGAAGTTTTATAGCCGCCTTGCTCTATATGTCCTAACGGAGTGAAGAATTATAAAGTTTTTTAAAGCATATAATAACTAAAATATTAAAAATATAAGATTTTTATTGATTGAAAAAAAAGAAAAGCGTTTAAAATAAAAACACGGCAGCTTCCTACTTTCCCGCGTTAGCAGTATCATCGGCGTAGAAGAGCTTGACTTCCGTGTTCGGTATGGGAACGGGTATTACCTCTTCACTTTGGCTACCGTGGTTAAGAATGTATACTTTCCAAAAAAAAAATGTCAATATGAATTTGCAAAAATATCAATTTTTTTTAGAAAATATTGAATTTTTCAGTATGAAAACAGCTAGATTGCATGTAACGCTCCGACAATGACACAAAAAATTCATTAAAGCGGTCTAAAATCCGAGGCTGGATGCTTACATACAGGGCAAATAAAATCGTCAGGCAAAGTTTCACCTTCATAAATATATCCGCAGACAGTACAAATAAAGCCCTTTCTCTTTTCCGTGGAAGCTGGCTTTGGCTTTATATTATTCTGATAAAATGAATATGTTGCTGAAGGAACTTGCGACAAAACTTCGCCGTCTGTAACATCAGCAATAAAAAGAGTGTGCGTTCCCAAATCAAGTGTGGAAACAACTTTCGCGCTCAAAAATGCGTTTGTTTCATCCGCAATATAAACAAGGCCATTTGCAGATCTTTTAAAAGAAATTGATTCAAGTTTATCTGTATTTCTACCGCTTTGGAAGCCCCAATGCCTGTAAGTTTCAAATTTAGAATTTTCTGCCAGAACGGAAACATTGAATTCTTTTGTTTTCAGAATCATATCGTGCGTATAATTCGCTTTGTTTACCGTCAAAGAAATTCTGTTAGGTTGGGAAGTAACCTGCCCTACAGTATTCACAATGCAGCCGTTGTCTTTTTCGCCGTCTTTTGCAGTCAAAATAAAAAGACCGTAAGACAAATTGAACATAGCCTTGTTATCCATAAAAAACCTCCGTTAAGAAACTGAATTACTTTAAATATAACAAAAGCTATAAAACATGCAAAGCTATTTTAATTTTCTTTCGATTTCATGAATTTTTTCAAGAATAACTGGCTTATTTTTTTTGCTATAGGATTCCGCAAGTTTTCCAAGCGAAAAAAACTCATCTTTTAAGGCAAGAAGTTTTTCCATGGGTAAATTTTCTGAAATATATTCAACAAGCACGCTGCCAGTTCTTTCATTGCGCTCAACTTTTTTTACGGCAGAATGGCTTCCGACAGCAGAATACAATGCGGAAAATATATCATCATCTTTAAAAACATCATTGCGTAAACGGATTCTTCCTGGGAAAAAACTTGAAACAATCATTTTTTAGTCCAAGGAACTCATTGCATTCACGCTGATTGCAACTGTGGAGCTGTTATGAAGCAAGGCAGCCATTTGCGGTGTTATGGAACCAGCAAGTCCGCCGGCAATGAGCGCAGAATTTATTCCGATTATAGCTCGGTTGTTTCCGTGAATTCTTGAAATCAAGTTTCGGCTTATTTTCCGCAAAACTGGAAGAGAATCCAAGCCATCGTCAGGAAGAAGAATATCCGCAGTCTCGCTTGCAATTGAGCTTGCCTTTCCCATTGCAATTCCAACATTTGCCGCAGAAAGAGCCGGAGAATCATTGATTCCGTCTCCAACCATAACAACTTTGTGCCCTTCTTTCTTAAGCTTTTCAATCCAGGATACTTTTGTGTCTGGAAGAGCTTCAGCAACAAAATCTGTTACGCCAGTTTTTTCCGCAACTTCTTTTGCAGTATGCTTATTGTCGCCTGTAATCATAATCACATTCTTAAAGCCAGAGTCTTTCAATTTTTTTATTACAGCGCAAGATTCTTTTCTGATTGGATCTTCAATTACGATTATAGCGGCAAGTTCTCCGTCAATTGCAAAATAAAGCTGGGAACAGCCAGTTATTGTATTTATGCAGTCATCAGCTTCTTTTGTAAGCGGAATTTTTTCGTCATCAAAGATAAAATGCGCGCTTCCTATGCGGAGCTTTTTTCCGCCAAGGCTGGAAGCAATTCCATGCGCAAGAATATATTCGACCTTTGTATGCTCTTCCTTGTGGTTCAATCCCCTGGACGCAGCTTCATTTACAACAGCACGCGCCAAAGAATGCGGGAAATGCTCTTCAAGGCAAGCAGCAAGTTTTAAAACTTCATTTTCCTTTCTGCTGCCAAAAACAACAATCTTTTTTACAACAGGGTTTGATTCTGTCAATGTTCCTGTCTTGTCAAAAACAATTGTGTCAGATTCCGCAAATTCCTCAAGAAATTTTCCGCCTTTCGCAAGAATTCCGTTCCGGGCACAATCTCTCATTGCAGAAAGAACTGAAATCGGAGCAGAAAGCTTCATGGCGCAGGAATAATCCACAAGCAATGTTGAAGCCGCCTTTGTAAAGTTACGTGTAAAGAAATACGCAAGACCCGCAATTAAAAAATTGTATTTTACAAGATTGTCAGCAACACGTTCCGCTTTTTCCTGACTTGCAGCCTTAAGTGAATTTGATCGGTCAATCATATTTGCAATTTTGCTTACTTTGGTTTCGCCTCCGCAAGCCTTCACTTTTATCTTTATTTCGCCTTCTTCAATAATTGTGGAAGCAAAAACAGACGAGCCTTTTTCACGCTGAACAGGCAGAGCTTCTCCAGTCATTGAAGCCTGGTTTACCATTCCAACGCCGTCAACAACAGTTCCGTCAACAGGAATTACAGAGCCAGCGCGAACAATAACGATGTCGCCCGCCTTTAAAAGCTGTGTGGAAATTTCTTTTTCTTCTCCATCCTGAACGATTGTAACGGTTTCATCAGTTATAAGAAGCGACTGAGTCAAATTGTCATGGGACTTTCGCTTTGTGTAATCTTCGAGAGTATCGCCGATATTCAAAAGGAAATTTATAGTTCCAGCAGTATCAATGTCGCCAGTTAAATATGAAAGAGAAATCGCGGCAGCATCAAGAGTTTCCGCGCAGAACGGCTTTCCTCTCACTACGCTTGCAATGCCCTTTTGAACACGAGGAACAATTGAAACAAGAGAAATGATTTTTCTCAATGGAAGAGGAAGAAGTTTTTTTAGAAAATGCTCAACTGTAAGGGACAGCAACGACTCCAAAAGACTTTCCTGCACAGAAGGAACAGAAACGCTCGAAAGCAGATTTTCATCATTGAGATACTTTCCATCAAGAGCCTTTACGTAAGAAATAACTGTTTCCAAGGAAGTATCTTTGTATTCAATAAGAATGCTTCCTGAAACTGTATTAACAGAAACAGAAACTATTCCTTCTTGAAGACCAACAAGCATCTGAACAAGCATTGCCTGACGCAAAGACAGAATATGACGCTCATATCTAAGCCTTACTCTGCCTGGAAGACTGTGAGAAATCTGAAAATCCATTGCAATCCCTTTTTAAAAAGATATTTTTAAATAATTTAAGACTGATTTTTAAGCATTAGCTTTTGATGCGTTTTTATTGTAAGCGGCCTCTGCCTTTATATCTTCCGCGTCTTCTTTTACAGTTTCAACAAAAGAAGCAGCTTCATCTTTTAGCTGCATTCCCGCGCTGATAACTTTGGAGCAGACTTTTTTGAATCCAGCTGTTTTTACCAAGGCAAGAGTTACTCCGCCAACCGCAACACCAATAGCAAATGCACCTAATTTTGTCATAAAAACACCTCGCAAGTATTATATTTTCTTTTATTATATAAACTGAATAAATTTTTTCAAGTCCACATTGCAGCCAATAAAATAATCATTTTCAAAGTAAAAGCAACTTTCTCACAAAATATCAATAAAAAAACAGAAACTAATGCAAATTAAAGAAAAAAATTGTATATTTAAATTAAAACTTTTTACCGGAGGATTTTTTATGGAAAACAAGGAATTGAAAATTGCGTTTTATGATGCCTGCAGCTATGACAAGGAATCTTTTTCAGAAGAAAACAAGAACTTTCTATTCAATATTGATTTTTTGACTTTCATCTGACAGAAAAAACCGCATTGACAGCATCCGGCTATGACATTGTATGCACATTTGTAAACGACACCATAAACAGAACCGTTATTTCCATACTGAAAAAATGCGGTGTAAAAATGATTGCATTGAGATGCGCAGGCTTTAACAATGTGGATCTTGAAGCTGCAAAAGAATTCGGCATAAAAGTCGCAAGAGTTCCAGCGTACTCGCCTCATTCTGTAGCAGAACACGCTCTTTCGCTTTTGCTTTCCCTTACAAGAAAAATTCCTCAGGCATATTTAAGAACCCGCTCTGGAAATTTCACATTGAATGGGCTCACAGGCCGGGATTTGTGCGGACTTACAGCCGGAATCATTGGAACTGGAAAAATCGGAAAAGTAATGGCAGAATGTCTTTCTGGAATCGGAATGAAAATCGTAATGTACGACGCATATCCAGACAATGACTGGTCTGAAAAAAAAGGCTTTACATACATTCCGCTTATTGAATTGTTCCAAAAAAGCGATGTAATCAGCCTGCACTGCCCTTTAACAGACGATACAAAGCATCTTGTAAACGAAAAGTCTCTTTCCATGATGAAAAACGATGCGGTTATAATAAATACAGGACGCGGCGCTTTAATCGACACTCATGCGCTAGTAAAAGCTTTAAAGAAAAGAACTATCGGAGGAGCGGCGCTTGACGTTTATGAAGAAGAAAGCCGATATTTCTTTGCAGACTGGTCTGCAGACGTTATAAAAGACGACATGCTTGCCCGGCTTTTAACTTTCCCGAATGTAATTATAACTGGACATCAGGCATTTCTTACAAAAAATGCGCTTAAAGCAATCGCAGATACAACGCTTCAAAATATTGTGGATTTTACAGAAGGAAAAGAACTTAAAAACGAAGTCAAATAAAAACTAATAGATTTTCATTATTTTTAATGCCTTCTTTTTTAAGAAAGTATTTTTTTTCACTTTTAGGAATTTCAAACTAAAGGAATACTTCCTAAGAAGCTAAGTGATACTTCCTAAGCCCCTTAGGAATACTTACTTCAACCCTTAGGAATATTGACTCAGGGTCTTAGGAATACTCACTTCAGGTCTTAGGAATACTGGCTTTAGTATAAAATTAACTAAATTAACTATTATATAGAACACATTTAATGATTCTGTGCAATACGGAAACCACCGCCTTTTATTCCGACTATCTGACCGCCTTTGTTGCCTGATGAGTGAAATTGATTTAGCGCATCGCTTTGGTTTGCTGTATCTCCGCCTCTGAATGCACGCATTGTATGGAATTTGAGTTTTGAACCATAAGTTACATTGTAATCAAAACACCATTCAGGAATATTTCCGCTCATATCATAGAACCCCAAGTGGTTCGGGAGTTTTCCGCCAGAAAGGTGTGTTCTAAAAGTACTGATGGAATTATTTCCTGTAAGTGTTTTTAAATTTGCCGTTGTATCATTCAAACCTGATGCTGTTAATTTTGCTTCTCCTGCAGAATTTTTTCTCCACCAGATATAATTTTCATAAATCTTAGAAATCGGAAAACTAATTTCATTCATTTCTTCTATTGCCGTCGGAGAAAACATTGCACCGGAATCATCGCCTGAAACATTTCTTCCTGAAATTGCACTTGTATCAGGTCGTTTTCGTGCAGCGTATTCCCATTCTTTTACATAAGGAAGCCTGAAGCCGTTTGCATTTGTGTTTACATACGGATTGTCAACTTCTCCCGGTTTTATCGCATATTTTTTTAAATCATTGACAGCAACTCCGGTTGAATCTCTTAAAGGTGTTTTAAAATCTTTATCTGTGCAGTAAACTGGTTTAAGACCTTTCATTTCGCTTAATGCATTACACCATACCATTGCATCTCTCCATGTAAGTGATGTGACCGGCATTTCAACAAGTTTTGGTTCTGCTCCTTCACCCTTTGGATTCATACACGCTTCAGCACCCGGACCTCCATACATTCCTTCAGCACCTTTATTTACAATCGTGTAGCCGTTGTCTTCTGCCCACGTTAAAACTTCATACCAGGTGTTGTAACTTGTTTCGTACATTGCAAGTCGGAATGGTTTTACATTCGTCGTGTAGGGAACTTCAAGTAAATCTTCGCCTAAAATAATTGAGTCTGAGGTTCTTCCATCGATGAAAAAAATGTCAATCATCGTAAAATTGGCATTTGTGTTGCTGAAAGTTACGGTTTGCTTTTCTGTCTTTATGATTTGACCTGATTGAGTAGTATCTGTTTCTACAGTACAGCCTGAAAAAATTAGAAGAATTGAAATAAATAAAGTTGAAATGAGCTTAAATTTTTCCATATTTATCCTGTTTTTGCTAATTTTAAATTCTTGCAATTTTTTATAAAAATTTATCACATTTTTTTTCAAAATACAATGGATTTATTCATTCCTTAAGAAAATTAATTGTATTAACTTGTGTTAAATCAAATCTACAAAAACAGTCTATTCTATCTCGATTTTTGCCAAGAATAATTAAATTACTTTTTTTCCTCACGAAATAAGATCTGTCCCCCTTTAAATAAATCTTCGTTATAACTGTACAAAACAAGTTATTTTTCATTTGATTTTTTAATAGTATTTGTTAGCGTTAAGTTTTATTGTTCGTAAAGAAAAATAAAGAAAATCCAGACTGCTTCATTATAGAAGATCTTGCTGTTACAAAAAACCGGAAGACACTTGTTGAAATCATGCAGTCAACAATGTTCAACCCGTCAAAGAAAGCAATCGGTAACAGTCAAGTCGTACGCGTTCTTACATTTGACATCAAGTCAGGAAAGACAAATCAGTTCCCCATACGTGATTAAAGACGACGTTGTTTATACAGTTAAACTAAAGTAAGATTTCCATAATCTATTGCACGCAGGTTAATTTCGTGGAATGCAGGTTTTACAAGAACTTTAACTGCATCTTTGATTTCCTGTGCGCAAAAAATTCCGGCTGAACAGGCTGCTCCAAGAAGAATCATATTTACAGGCTTTGAGCTGCCAAGTTTTTTACATGCTTCATCTGTGTCCACGCAGATTACATTCGCTCCTGTTGACTTAAGATATTCAACCATTGCAGATGTTTCAAAAGTTTTGGCTCCAAGGCTTGCGGTAACGGGCGCAACAATTTTACTGTTAACAATAACTGTTCCGTTTTTTTTAAGAAAGCGAATATTTCTTACAGCTTCGGTAGCTTCAAACGCAATTATTACATCTGCCTGACCGCACGAAATCAAAGGTGAATAAACGCCGCTTCCTATACGAACATGACTTACAACACTTCCGCCGCGCTGGGCCATTCCGATTGTTTCTGCAGAAAGAACTTTTTCTTTGCGCGAAAGAGCCGCCTGTGACACAACCTTTGCGGCAAGAACAGTACCCTGTCCGCCCACTCCGCAAATCAAAATATTCATGCTCATACTGCACTCTCCTGTTTTGTAATTGCACCGGTCGGGCACACTCCTGAACAAAGTCCGCAGCCCGTACACAAAGACGCATCTATCTGTACTTTTTTGGAAGATGCATTCAGTACAAGAGCCGGGCAGCCCAGTTCGTTAATGCACTTGCGGCAGCCTATGCATTTTGTTTCGGAAACAGCGTTCGCGCCTTTGAATGAAAAACCAAGTTTTGAAGCAACAGAAATACACGGCGACTTAAAGATAACCGCGCTCACTCCCGGCGAATCAGAAGCGGCTTTTACTGCAGCAACAGATTCTGCCTGGTTAAAGGGATCAACTGTAATTACAGGAGACACTCCTATTGCGCAAAGAATTTTTTCTATGCTTATTTTGTCTACAATCTGTCCCATCATCGTAACACCTGTTCCCGGGTGGGGCTGGTGTCCGGTCATTGCAGTTGTTGAATTGTCCAGTATGCAGACTGTCATATTTGCCTGGTTGTAAACGGCATTTACAATTCCGGTTATTCCCGAAGCAAAGAAAGTTGAATCTCCTATAAAAGAAAAACACTTTCTGTCATTTTCGTTGTGGTAAAATCCCTGTGCCATTGTAATGTCTGCGCCCATACAAAGACAGGTGTCACACATATCCAGCGGCTTTGCGTTTCCCAAAGTGTAGCAGCCAATGTCGCCGCAATAAACTGTCTTTTGTCCTTTCATTGCCTGCTTTACGGCATAAAAAGAACCGCGGTGGGGACATCCTGCACACAATACCGGAGGCCTTACAGGAAGTTCGGGAACACTGTCCAAAGATTCTGCACTGCCCGAAACGTCATTTACAGAAAGAAAATCCGCGAGTGCTTTTTTTACAGACTCAACGGTATTTTCGCCTGCTTCAGAAATTTTTGAATCAAGTTTTCCGTGAATTGAACAGGAAAGATTTGCACGTCCTTTAAGAAGAAGAAGGCTTTCTTCAATTACAGGATCAAGTTCTTCTACAACAAGCACGTGCGTTTTGTCCATTAAAAACTGTTCAGCTAAAGGTGCAGGAAATGGATACGGCGTTCCGATTTTCAAAACGGGAACATCTGTTTTATTCAAAATAGAAAGCGCTTCCATTACATAGGCATAACTTATTCCGCCTGTAACAACTGCAAGAGAAGATGCATGACCATTCAAAACAGAATTAAGACTGCTCTTTGAAAACTCATCCGGAATAATATGTTCGTTGCGTTCAAAGATGCGTTTGTGGTTCATAAAAGATGTGCGCGGGAAAATAACCCAGCGTGCACTGTCCTTTACAAATTCACCGCGGTTACGGCACGGACCCAGTTCGGGAAACTCCATGCTTTCGTAGGCATGATCCACGCGTGTAGTCGGGCGCAGAATTACAGGCGTATTGTATTTTTCTGAAAGCTCAAATGCCTGCTGAACCATCTCATATGCTTCTGAAGGACTTGACGGGTCAAGAACCGGAATTTTTGAAAATGCACCAAAGCGCCTTGTATCCTGTTCGGTCTGGCTTGAAATAGGACCAGGATCATCGGCAGAAACAATAACCATTCCGCCGCGAACACCTACATAAGCCAGGCACATTACAGGATCTGCCGCCACGTTGAGTCCGACCTGTTTCATCGTAACAAGAGTGCGCGACCCCGAATAACTTGCACCGGCAGCAACTTCGACGGCGGCTTTTTCGTTAACCGACCATTCTACATAAGTGCCGGTTTTTTCCTTATACTTTGAAATATATTCAATTATTTCGCTGGAAGGCGTTCCCGGATAGCCCGAAACCAGATTTACTCCGGCTTTGAGCGCTCCAAGTGCAATCGCCTCGTTTCCCATAACCATTTTCTGCGGCACGGCTTTTAGTCCATCATCTCTGAGCTAAGTTCCATAATCTGATTGTAAATGGGCTTTCCTCCCGGAACCATGGGCAAAACCATTTCATCAATATCTACACGCGAGTCAATAACAGCGGCCTTTCCAGAAGCGAATGCCTTGTCAAAAACAGAAGCAAACTCTTTGGCATTACGTGCTCTGAACCCCTGTATACCGTAAGCTTCGGCAAGTTTAACCCAGTCCGGACCAAAGTCAAGTGTTGTCTGGCTGAACCGCTTTCCGTAGAAAAGACGCTGCCACATTCTTACGTTACCGAGTGCGCCGTTATTCATTACGACAATCACTATTGGAAGATTATAATGCTGTATAGTTGCAAGCTCGTTGCAGTTCATGCGGAACGAACCGTCACCTGCAATATGAACGACCCTGGCTTTTGGAAGGGCACACTGGATTCCAATTGCTGCTCCTGTACCAAAACCCATTGTTCCCAAACCACCGCTTGTTACAAAAGTACGCGGCTTTGAAAAAGGATAAAACTGTGCAGTCCACATCTGGTGCTGGCCGACTTCTGTAGTAATAAATGCATCGTCGCCTGCAACTTTGTTTATGTACTCGCATATAAATTTTGGGTTGATTGAATCTTTGGGATCCTTTGCATAACAGGATGGAACTTCTTTCATCCACTCCTGAACCTGCTTTACCCAACCGCCATGCTTTTTTGAATCTACAAGCGGAATAAGTCTCTTTAGTATCTGACCGATATCTCCCACAAGAGAGCCGCAGGTCGGAATATTTTTGTTTATCTCGGCCGGATCAATGTCTATCTGGAATACACGGCTGTTCTGTGCAAATTTGGAAGCATCAGAAGTAACGCGGTCGCTAAATCTGGCACCAAGGGCCAAAACAAGGTCACTTTCTGTAATGGCCATGTTGCTGGCTTTTGTTCCGTGCATTCCGACCATCCATGTACAAAGCGGATGTTTTGACGGGAATGCAGAACGAGCCATGAGACTTTCCGAAACAGGAATGTCTGCTTTTTCTGCAAACTCGAGCAGTTCTTTTTCTGCACCGCTTATTACAACACCGCCGCCGGCATAAATTACAGGACGTTCGGCACTGTTAATAAGTTCTGCAGCCGCAGCAATTTCTTCATCTGTAGGTTCAGCAACAGAAAATACACGGCGCAAATTTCCGTTACAGGCGGCGGCTTTTGCCATTCCATCATCACCGGCGGCAAGCGGCTCAAAGTCAACCAGGGCTGCTGTTACTTCTTTTGGTATGTCTATAAGAACAGGACCCGGCCTTCCGCTTTTTGCAATAAGAAATGCCTCGCGGATTGTAAAGGCGAGATCTTCTACCCTGCGTACCATAAAATTATGCTTTGTAATGGGCATGGTTACGCCGGTAATGTCTATTTCCTGGAATGAATCTTTTCCCAAAAGAGAAGACGGAACATTGCAGGTAATTGCAACCATAGGGGACGAGTCCATATAGGCAGTTGCAATTCCGGTAACAAGATTTGTTGCGCCCGGACCGCTTGTTGCAAACACAACGCCGGTTTTTCCGGTAGCACGTGCGTAACCGTCGGCAGCGTGTGCGGCACCCTGTTCGTGTGCAGTAAGGATATGTCTTATTCTGTCTGAGTTCTTGTAAAGCTCATCATAAATATTAAGAATTGCTCCTCCCGGGTAACCAAAAATTGTGTCTACGCCCTGCTCTACAAGACATTCTATTACAACCTGTGAACCTGTTATTTTCATCTAAAAATCCTTGAGTTTTTCGTATTTTTATTACTGAAGTATTGCGCCCTTGTCTGCAGAAGAAACAAGCTTTGCATAGCGGGCAAGATATCCTGTCGTTACCTTTGGCTGGGGGCAAACCCATTTTGCCTTGCGTGCTGCAAGAACTTCATCGGAAACATCCAGGTGAATCTTATAATTGTTTATGTCAAGCGTAATTGTATCGCCTTCTTCTACAAGAGCAATCGGTCCGCCGACAGCAGCTTCCGGTGAACAGTGTCCCAAAGAAGCACCTCTTGTTGCGCCAGAAAAACGTCCGTCTGTAATAAGAGCTACCTGTTTGTCCAGTCCCTGTCCTGCAAGAGCGGCAGTAACGGCAAGCATTTCTCTCATTCCAGGTCCGCCCTTTGGTCCTTCATAGCGAATAACAACTACATCGCCGGGATTAATTTTTCGGTTCTGAACGGCATCCATTGCTTCACTTTCGTCATTGAATACTCGTGCAGGTCCTGTATGCTTCATAAGTTCGGGGGCACAGGCAGAACGCTTTACTACAGTTCCGTCGGGAGCGAGGTTTCCGAACAGAATTGCTATTCCGCCGTTATCAGAGAACGGATTTTCTATTGGGCGCAGAATCTGGGGATTGCGGTTTACTACACCGGCAATATTTTCTGCAATCGTTTTTCCTGTAGCGGTAATCATATCTGTTTTAATGAGATTCTTTTTTGCAAGTTCTGCAAGAACAGCCTGAACACCACCCGCGTCGTTAAGTTCGCACATAAATGTATGGCCTGCAGGTGCAAGATGGCAAAGGTTAGGAGTGCGGTTAGAAATTTCGTTTACTTCGTGAAGATCGATTGAAATTCCTGCTTCGTGCGCAATAGCCGGAACATGGAGCATTGTGTTGCTGGAACAGCCCAGTGCCATATCTGCAGCAAGTGCGTTTCTGAAAGAGTCAGCTGTCATCATGGAACGTGCAGTTATTCCGCGGCGGTACATTTCCATAACCTGCATACCGGCATGTTTTGCAAGCGCAATACGTGCACCTGTTACTGCAGGAATTGTTCCGTTGCCGGGAAGTCCGAGTCCAAGTACTTCTGTAAGACAGTTCATTGAATTTGCAGTAAACATTCCGGAACAGGCACCGCAGCCCGGACATGCTGAATGTTCAAGTTCCTTGAGTTGTGCTTCATTTATTTTGCCGACCGCAAGACCGCCAACAGCCTCGAACATGTCGGTAAGTGAAAGGTTTTTGTCTGAATAAGGGTTGGATGCATCGTGACCGGGAAGATGACCGGGCATCATTGGTCCGCCGGAACAGAATACTGTAGGAAGATCAAGGCGGGCTGCAGCCATAAGCATTCCCGGAACAATTTTGTCGCAGTTAGGAATCATTACAAGTGCGTCAAACTGGTGTGCCTTTGCCATGCACTCTACCGAATCGGCAATAAGTTCACGGGTGACAAGGCTGTACTTCATGCCTTCATGGCCCATTGCAATTCCGTCGCAGACACCTATTGCAGGAAACTCTACCGGAGTTCCGCCAGCCATGCGGATTCCTGCTTTAACAGCTTCTGAAATTCTGTCAAGTTCGGCATGCCCCGGAATTATTTCATTTTTTGCGCAACAGACACCAACTATAGGACGCTCAAGCTCCTCGTCTGTATATCCCATCGCATAAAACAAAGAACGGTGCGGAGCGCGTGCGGCTCCCTTTACTGCGTTATCACTTTTTTTTGCCATAATTGTCACCTCGCTATCAAATTATATTAAACTGTATCGGGTATAAAGTCAACAAATTACTTTAATAATACTGTAGTATTTTTAGTATTTATTAAAACTCTGTCTTCGTTTTTTTTATGACAGAATTACTGTAAAAAATTTGAAGTGCCGCGCGGGAAGACGGGGGAGGCCGAAATGATTTGACTTTTAGCGTCGCGAAGCGACATTTGATGGTTTCACCGCAAAAGTCACATCAAGGGCCATATGGCCCGGTTTTGGACTTCACCGGCTGACCAGGAGGCACTTCTCTTATCTACATAAATTTCACATAAATTTCCTGTTATAAAAAAAGACCCGCACGCCGCCTGAAGGAGGAAACAAAAACAGGGCGTACGGGTCTAAAAATTGCACGCAGGCAAAGCGTTTAAATAAGTGGCAGTGTCCGCTTAACCTACAGTAACTGAAAGTTCAACTTCTGAAACGGACGAGCCTTTTTTCAGAGAAACCAGAGTTCCGTTAACCGTTACATCAGGGTTCGTGCACTCAATCTTTACATCACCGGTATTGTTTACGCTGTGAACGTTAATGCGGTAAGTAACGCCACGGAACACGCGTGTAATCTGTGCGTCACCGATTTCTGACGGAAGTCTGGGTTCAACCCTGAGACCTGCATAATCAGGACGAATACCTGCAATGTACTGTGACAGTGCAACAAAGTTCCATGAAGCTGTTCCGGTAAGCCAGCTGTTTTTTGCCTGACCAAAGTTACGGGCTTCCTTACCGGCAATCATCTGTGCATAAACATAAGGCTCTGTTTTATGAATATCGCTAATATCTTCTATATAAGAAGGTGCAATCTTTGCATAATGCACAAAGGCATCATCAGGGCGGTTGTTTACAATCTCACCGATAATTACCCACGGATTGTTGTGGCAGAAGATTCCGCCGTTTTCTTTGTATCCCTGCGGGTAAGAAGAAACTTCACCAAGTTCAACATGATAGCGGCTGTATGCAGGACTTAAAATAACAATTCCGTACTTTGAGTCCAGATATTTCTTTACGTTGTCCAGTGCCTTTTCGGGAAGATGCTTGTCCTTACCGATTTTTGCCATTGAACCAAAGCCCTGTGTTTCGATAAAGATTTTGCCTTCTTCACATTCGTGTGAACCAATCTTGTGTCCGTAATCGTCATAAGCGCGTATGTACCACTCGCCGTCCCATCCGTTTTTGCAGATAGACTCTTCCATCTTTGCAGATTCAGCCTGTGCCTTAAGGGCTTCATCCTCTTCGTTCATAAGGCGGCACATTTCCATGTAGTCTGGTGTTACATAAACGAACATCTGCGCAATCATTACAGACTCGGCGTTCTTTCCATCTTTGTTTGTACTTGTCTGGAAAGAGTCATCGGGGCTTGTACTGAAACAGTTAAGGTTAAGACAGTCGTTCCAGTCGGCGCGTCCTATAAGAGGAAGTCCGTGCGGTCCCATGTGAGTAAGAATGTAATTGTATGAACGCTTAAGATGCTCGTACAAAGTTGCTGTATTGTTTGTGTCATTATCAAACGGAACCTGAACCTTAAGGAAGTCAGTGTCGCCTGTTTCCTTGATATAACCGCCAACGCCCAGAATAAGCCAGAGCGGATCATCGTTAAAGTTTGAACCGATGTCGGCATTTCCGCGTTTTGTAAGCGGCTGGAACTGGTGGTAGGCACTTCCGTCTTCAAACTGGGTTGCAGCTACGTCAAAAAGTCTCTCGCGGATTCTTTCTTTTGGAAGAAGATGTGCTGCACCAAGCATATCCTGGCTTGTGTCTCTGAAACCGATTCCGCGTCCGATACCGCTTTCAAAGTAACTGGCGCTTCTTGCAAAATTGTATGTAGTAACACACTGGTACTGGTTCCACAAAGACATTCTGTCAAGGCGTGCATCTGAAGTTTTAAGACTGAATGCAGACAGAATTGAATCCCAGTTTTTGCAGAGCTTGTCAAATTCAGCCTTTACAAGTTCTGGTGTTGCAAATGCGTGCTGCAGTTCATAGGCCTTCTTTTTGTTTATAATCTGCGCCTTTGGGTTTGTCTGGAAGAACGGAACCTTTGAAGGAGCGTCCTGCCACTTTTCTTCGTCTGCATTTTCTATGTAGCCAAGAATAAAAATGTATGTGCGCTCTTCACCGGGGTTAAGTCTTGCGTCAATTCTGTGGCTTGCAACAGGAGACCAGCCGTCTGCTACAGAGTTACGGCTCTTTCCAGACATAACTGCGTCGGGGCAGTCGAGTCCGTTGTAGGTTCCGGTAAAGCTTTCGCGGTCTGTTTCAAAACCGTCTATTTGTGTATTTACAGAATAGAAAGCGTAGTGATTGCGTCTTTCGCGGTATTCTGTCTTGTGGTAAATTGCGCTTCCTTCGATTTCTACTTCGCCGGTAGAAAAGTTGCGCTGGAAGTTTGTTCCGTCGTCCTGGGCGTTGTAAAGACACCACTCAACGAAAGAATAAACAGAAACATCTTTTACTTCGTGCGAATCGTTTTTAATCTTAAGCTGCTGTACTTCAACGTTGTAGTTAACGGGCACAAAAAAAAGCGCGTCGGCAGAAAGACCGTTCTTTGAAGAAAGAAGGCGTGTGTAGCCAAAACCGTGGCGGCATTCGTAAGAGTCAAGTTCAGTCTGAACAGGCTGCCAGCCCGGGTTCCAAACAGTGTCACCGTCTTTTATGTAGAAGTATTTTCCGTTTGAGTCAAGCGGAACATTGTTGTATCTGTAGCGTGTAAGACGGCGAAGACGTGCATCTTTGTAGAAAGAATATCCGCCGCAAGTGTTAGACATAAGCGAGAAGAAAGACTCGCTTCCCAAATAGTTAATCCACGGATAAGGTGTACGCGGGGTTGTAATTACATATTCCCTGGCCTTGTCGTCAAAATGTCCGTATTTCATAGTTAATCCTCTTTCTGAATCCTTATTCTGTCCAAGTTTCTTCTATTATATTAATCAGAATTAAAACAACAACATGATTTTTTTCACATTGTTGTTTTAATTTTTTTACACAGGTTTATCTTAAACCGTTATTATTCCTTTACACCGCCGAGTGTTACACCACCGATAATCTGGCGTGAAAGAAGCAGGTAAACTATAAGCAGCGGAATAATCGCAATAAAAATAAGCATATAAACCTGAGCAAGGTCAAACTTCATGTAGTCGGCCGCACGCAGCTGGGCAATAAGAATAGGAATTGTCTTGCGTGACTTTGAATTGATAACCAAAGCCGGAAGGAAGTAGTTGTTCCACGAACTTACAAAGGCAAAAATACCCTGAACAGCAATTGCCGGTTTAATAATAGGAATAACAATCGTGTTGAATGTCCTGAATTCTCCGCAGCCGTCAATGCGTGAAGCTTCTACCAGTGACTTTGAAAGGAAAGCCTGGAGATACTGCAGCATGTAGAAGAAAACTACAGGAGAAGCAATTGCCGGAATAATAAGGGCAAGCAGGTTGTCGTCAAGGTTAATGGCACCGATAAGGCGCAAAAATCCCAAAGTTGTAACCTGAGCCGGAACCATCATGACAGCCATAATAAAGCTGAATGCAAATTTGCGGCCCTTGAAGCGATACATGTGAATTCCGTAGGCGGTCATTGCAGAAAAATATGTTGCAAAAACGGCATTTCCTACAGAAACCATAACGCTGTTCAAAAGCGCTCCCACAACAGGAATATTGTCATTTGAAAGCAGGTTCTTAAGGTTAAAAAAGAAGTACTTTCCCGGAATGAACGAAAATCCGTTTATAAGCTGGCTGTGAACGCGTGTTGAGTTCACTATAAGCATAATGAACGGTAATAAAGAAAAGAACGTCAAAAGAGTGAGTACTACATATACTATTTTGCGTCTGACGCTCAAAAAAATCCTCTGGTTTAACATAGATTCCTCCATTTTATGCGCAAATTATTTTGCGTCCTTGTAATCCTTCATAGTAAACTTATAAACCGTAGCGCTCAGAATTGCCGTAATTATGAAGATAAGAACAGAAATTGCACCGCCGATTCCGTAGTTTTTGCTTCCAAGGTGTGCATTAAGGTACATAATGAGCGTCATGGAAGTTCTGTTTGGATTACCCTCGCCGTTTGTAAGAATCTGCGGAACATCGAACATCTGGATTCCACCGATAAGGCTTGTAATCATAACGTAAACAAGAATGGGCATAAGTGAAGGAAGCGTAACCTTTACAAAGATTGTAAAAGGATTTGCACCGTCAATGCGTGCCGCTTCAAAAATACTGTTGTCTATTCCAAGAATACCTGACATAAGAAGAAGAGTTGTGTTACCGTACCACATAAGAAGGTTCATAACAGCAACCAGCGTTCTTACCGTAGTCTTCTGTGTAAGAAAGCGTACCGGTTCTTCTATCCAGCCCATTGAAACCGCAAGGGCATTTACAGGGCCGGCATCAGAAAACAGCATGAAAAACAGCATTGCAAAAGCCGAAGCCATAATAAGGTTTGGCATGTAAATTACTGTCTTGAAGAAAGACGTACACTTTATTCTAAGTTCAGTGTCGCAGAACCATATAGAAAGAAGAAGCGACAATACAATCTGCGGAACAAATCCCATAATCCACATTATAAGTGTATTCATGGCATACCGCGGCATATCGGTGTTAAAGAGTACTTCTTTGTAGTTGGCCATTCCAACAAAATTGGGGCCTACTGTCATAAGACCTACCCTGTAATTTTCAAAGAAACTGTTCCAGATTGTAGAAACAAGAGGAATAAGCTGGAAAATAATGTATATGATAAAGAAAGGAGCAATAAAGAAATATCCCCACTTCTCATAATTTATTGCGTGATTTTTAAGTTTTTTTTCGGACATAAGGACCCCCGCATAAAAAGCCGGTGCTTCTTTGCTTGATGGTGAAAATTGATTTTACAGAAAACAGGAAAGAAAGAATCCGGAGCCGAACAATTGGACTTTGAACAGCCCCGGATATGAAGGCTTAAGAATTATTTCTTAAGGTTAGGATAAAGTTCTATAAGAGATGTGTAGAAGTTCTTGTAAGCAGTCTGCTCATCAACATTGCCGTTGAAGTAGTCAGCAAATGCATGCTGGATCTTCTCTGTGTATCCCTGGTCATAAGGAGTCATGCAGTCCTTGTGGATGCTCTTTGCATTGTCAAGGAAGAATGAAATGTGGTTCTGTCCGCCAAGGAACGGGTTCTTGTAGTCAGAAGCAGCAACTTCTTTCATAGCCTCTTCATTGTTTGTAAAGTCACCCATTTCCATTGCGATTGCAGTCATTGTAGCCTTGTCGCATGTAAGTGTGTACATTATGTCCTTGATAAGGTCAACATTGTCTGTTCCGGCAGCAGCACAAATCCAGGTTCCGCCCCAGCTGAATCCCTGTGGTCCGCGGCAGAATGCCCAGTCACCGTAGCTTCCGTTTCCGAGAGCGTTTGGTCCTTCAGGATCGGCCTTTGTTGCAGGCGCGAGACAGAAGTCAATGAACCATGCAGGTCCGAAGTATCCGAATACTTTTCCGTCTTTTCCGGCACCCTTGAAGCTTTCTGCTGACCAGAGGTTTGCCTTGTTGTTGTATCCCTTTTCTGTGTATGTCTTTGTCTGTGAAATCCATCTCTTGTAAACGCATATGCACGTTATTCACTGGACGCTCTTGCAGTACACCTTGCTGTTGGTACAAAACTCAACACTAAGGATAATTCAAAAACCGACGATTCAAAGTATGACGGAAACCTTGGTTTTGCGATCGGCGCAGGTGCAGACTATAGTCTTGACAACGGCATTGGTTTCTTTGGAGATGTTCGCTATGCAAACGGTGTTTACATGAAGAACACTTCTGCAGACAAGAGCGACTGTCTTACACTCGGTCTTGGTGTAGAGAAGAACTTCTCTAACGGAAAGATTGGTATTGCATTCGAAGGTGCTACAAACGGCAACGGACGCTATGCTTACGAAGACAATGCCTTTGCATGGGAAATCCCTGTTAAGGTTGAGTACTTGTTCTAATTCAGCATGAACCCGGCGCCGGCTGGCGCTAAAAAAGCCCCGTCTCAATGGCGGGGCTTTTTTATTTGCTGCGGTTAACGTGCTATTGCTGCAGTTGCTGGACCTGCGCGAGGCTGGGCTGGCTGGGCTGCCGCGCCGGTCGGCGCTAAAAAAGGCTGCCTCGCGGGCGGGCTTTTTTATACTCTGCGGTTAACGGACTATTGCTGAAGTTGCTGGACCTGCGCGAGGCTAAGGCCGGTGGCCTTTGCCGTCTGTTCGGGCGTGAGGATGCCCATAGCGATGAGATTGCGTGCGGTTTCTACGGCCTTGGCGTGTGCGCCTTCGATAGCGCCCTGTTCACGACCCTGTTCTAGGCCCTGTTTCATTCCCTGTTGCATGCCCTTTTCCATTCCCTCCTGCTGGGCCTCTTTCATCCAGACCAGACGCTGCATTTCCATTATCATAAATTCCTTCCTCCAGGTTTCGTTCAGACGGGCATACTCGAGGCTGCGGCTTATTTGCTTTGTAAGCCCGCTGTTTGCTCCTCTGCTTTCATACATATAGCGCAGCAGTTCCCTTACATCAGGGTTCTGTACCTTTTTGTAGTCTGCTATATTATAAAACACTTTGCAGGTTCTGTCATTCATTTTGAGGTCCGGTATACTGCAACAGATATTTTCAAATTTATACACAGGTTCATTTCTGCCGAACGCATCAAAGACACACAGAAATATTATATACACATATTTCAAATCACTGTATGTCTGGCCGGGCTTGAGTCCGTCAACATCAGCTACGCTCTGGTAATACCTTGCCCTTAACGGCAAATCTTTTGTTTCGGCAACCTGCATTTCTATGTCAAAGACTTCGTTAGTCCCCCGGACATATACATCGTACCGCACCCCTTTTGAAGAAAATCCGCTTTGGGCTGTTTTTTCCCTGCCGAAATTTTCTATGCGCTCAATTTTTATTCCAAGAAGTGTTTCTATTACACCCCTGCACACGTCCTTGTCTTCCATTACCTTGCAGAACATAAAATTGTTTGTAAGCGGAAGGTCTTCATAATTTATAATATTATCCATATACTACTTATTGTCACTGTTTTTTCTTTTTTACAAAAAATCCGGTCTTTTTTATAAAGTTTCTGCTTTTTTATGCGCTTTTCCACTTCTTTTTTGCACATTTCGCCCTTAACAGCGTATATTTTTTATTTGTTTTTATGCAAAAACAGAAGTATAATATTGTTTATGAAAACACAATTAATTTTATCTATTTCCGTGGCAGCAGCTGTTTCCCTTCTGGCTTCCTGCTCCAGTACAAAAGTTCAGCCAGACACTTATGACAATTCTGAAACGGTTACTATATTCAAAATTGATTCCGCAAGTGCAACTGCTTCAAATGAAGGTTCATACAGCGAAGAAAAACTGAATTCAGCCCGGTCATTTTCTGACAAACTTCTTAACAAAAACAAATATGACAAAAAAGAAGAAATGACCTGTTTTTTGACCCCGACACTGGGCAAACCCTTTGCAAGAAAAGGCGCCTTTATTCACAAAAACGGCACTGACCTTGCAGGCTTTTTTATACTTTACGACACTTCGTTCTATGCATTTTATCTTGCCAAAAACGAGCGCGCTTCCCTAGTAAATGCAGTTTCGCGGTATATCAGGGACTTTGATGAAAAAAATCTTGATTCAAAGCTTAAAAAAAGTGAGCGTGCCTACGGACAGTCTGCAGCCTATGAGGAATTCGGTATTGCGGAACCAATGATGACAAACTTTTCAAAACCAAACGTTTACTTTGGCTACAAATTTCTTAAGGGTTCACCCTATTTCTGTATTCAGGTTGCGCCGGCAGAAAATCTTGCAGTCAATACAAAGTCCGACGGTGCTGTAAAGCAGTCCATTGGTCAGCGTTATTTCTTTACAAAAGCCCAGGCACAAGCCCTTGCCTCATTTCTTTCAGAAGAAAATATTTCGCGCTATTACGGTTCTGGTTTAGGGACCGACCTGAATGACATTCAGGCAGACAGTTATTGAAGCAATATTTCCTTTATTAATTTTTAACAAAAAATAAACATAAAACTAATGACGGTGTGCAAAAATCTGCTTTATGAAAACAATCAGCAGACACACCGTTATTTCACTGGCAGTTTCGGCCTTAGTCACAGTAATTCTCATTTTTATTCCAACAGGATTTGAAGGCATTGTTCAATTTAAGGACGCAGACAAATGCCGCGTAAAAATTGAATCTGTAGACAACAGCCGCTGAATCCTATAGAAACAGAAAGTTCGTATTTTTGTTCGGGACTGGCGGTCTGGTTTTGTGCAAATGCTTTTTTTACTTTCATGCCTTTTTTTAACTTTTTTCAGAAACTCCCTATAACAAAATTATATTTAAATATTGCGCAGAATGTCAACTGTATGGGAACTTGCCCCCAGAAGGTCGGGCCGTTCGCAAGTTGCCAGATGAAATTTCATAAAGGCTTCAAATGTTTTTTCATCCATGGCATTGAGTTCGCGCCTCATGTAGTCAGACGGACCGTCGGCTGCAAAGACAGAAATGCGTTTTAACCCGGCTGCGCGGTTAAGTTCATCAATGTCAGTAATGCGCAGATAACTGTACAAATCCTGTGGCGAAGAAACAGTATGAAAATCTTCTGTCAGGGTTCCGTTTTCAAGGCATTCCAGAACATGGTTTTTCTTAAAGCAGTATTCTATTACACTGTACTCGTTCATGACGTAAGCAACAAAAATTATTCCGCCTTTTTTTGTAACACGCCGCGCTTCAGAAAATACCCGCAGCCTATCTTCCGTTGTGTGCAGATGGTACATTGGCCCGAACACCAGCGTAATGTCAAATTTGCCGTCTTCAAGAAAATGCATATCCATTGCGTTTCCCGGCCAGATATTTACGTTTGCATGCTTTGACTCAAGAACATCAATATTGTGCTGTACAAGTTCAACTGCAGTAACCGAATGCCCTTCTTCTGAAAGAGCGACAGAATAACGTCCTGTACCGGCACCAGCATCAAGAATGTGCAGCTTTTTCCCCGCCGGAATATAGTCGTGTATAAACTTCATTGTCGTGGTGAATTCAACCGTTCCGTGGCGTGTAGTAAGCCTGTGGTCTTCATTGAATTTGTTGTAATAGCGTTCGATTTCTGTCATGCGCTTACTATACAGCAATTTTCACCGATTGCAAATATGGGCTTTTTTCGTTAAAATGCACGTATGAAAACTTCACAAATTCCATTCAGAACACTGCGGGAAGCGCCTGCAGAAGCGATAATCTCAAGCCACCAGCTCATGATGCGCGCCGACCTTATCAGAAAACTCGGCAACGGCCTTTATACATATATGCCGCTCGGACTCCGCGCCTACAGAAAACTTGAAAACATCATCAGACAGGAACTTGACGCTTCAGGCGCCATGGAATTCAAACCTACCGTTGTTGTTCCAGGAGACATCTGGAAAGAAAGCGGAAGATGGGACACAATGGGTGCGCAGATGCTCAAGGCCCAAAACCGCCAGCAGCAGGACATGGTTGTAAGTCCTACAGCCGAAGAAGCTTACACTGCAATAATGAAACAGGGACTCACCAGTTACAAGCAGCTTCCTATCAACTGTTATCAGATAAACACAAAATACCGTGACGAAATCCGCCCAAGATACGGTGTAATGCGCGGCCGTGAATTCAACATGATGGACGGCTATTCCCTTAACGCAAATGACGAATCGCTTGACGAAACATACCAGGCTTATGCAAAGGCTTATCTCAGGATTTTCAAGCGACTTGGCCTTAAGGTAATTCCGGTAAAGGCAGATACAGGTGCAATGGGTGGCAGCGGTTCAGAAGAATTTATGGTAGAAAGCCCTGTCGGCGATGACACGCTCATTTTGTGTGAATGCGGATATGCAGCCAACGTAGAAAAAGCTTCATGCGCAAAAGACATTCCGCTCGACAAAAACGGTAATCCTCTGGCCGCAACAGATAAGCCCTTCGAAGAAATAAAAACCCCAGGAGTCGGAACAATCGCTGACCTCGAAAAATTCCTTGACTGCAGCCAGCACTCACTTCTCAAAACACTTATCTACAAGGCTACAAATGTTTCTCTTGACTTAAGCGGAATAGAATGCTGCAAAAACCTCAAGACCTTTACCGAAGGAAACATGACGTTCTACCCCGAAGTATTTGTTGCAGTGTGCATACGAGGGGATCTTGACGTTAACGAAGCAAAACTTGCAGGTCTTCTCAAGGCAAGCGAAGTAACACTCGCCACTGCAGAAGAAGACATGCGCATAACAGGAGCACCGGTAGGATACGCAGGACCTGTAGGATTAAACAATGTTCCTGTTATTGCAGACAATTCTGTTCTTGATATGCACGACTTTCTGGTCGGGGCAAACAAGGCAGACACACATCTTGTTCATGTTGAATACGGCCGCGACTTCAAGGTATGGCAGACAGCAGATGTTCGCACGGCAAAAGCAGGCGACAAATGCCCTGTTTGCGGTAAGCCTTTCTACACAAGCCGCGGTAACGAACTGGGACACATATTCAAGCTTGGAAAAAAATATACGCAAAGCATGGGCGTAACTTACCTTGACGTCAACGGAAAATCATCTGTTCCCACAATGGGATGCTACGGAATAGGTGTTGACCGTGTTCTTGCTTCCATTATTGAGTCTTTCCACGATGAACACGGAATTATCTGGCCAATGTCAGTTGCCCCGTACCAGGTTGCAATTGTTCCTATTAAATACAAGGATTCCATGAAAGAAGCTGCTGACAGGCTTTATGATGAACTTTCAAAACTCGGAATAGAAGTTCTGCTTGACGACCGCGATGAACGTCCAGGCGTTAAGTTCAATGACATGGATCTTATGGGATATCCTGTACGCGTAACAATCGGCGACAAAAATCTTCCAAACGTAGAAGTCAAACTCAGAAACCAGAGCGATGCACAGCTTGTTCCGCTTGAAGAAGCTGCGGCAAAAATTGCACAGACAGTAAAGGCTGCACTGGACGAGCTTAACGCATAAAAGTCTGCCGGAGGAAACAATGAGAAACTTACATAAAAAATTATCTGCACTTATACTCCTGTTTCTTCCGGCGGCAGCATTTTCTTTGCCTGCAACAGAGGATTGGCTTCCTGACACTTCGGGAGAATACGTTTACTACAGCGACAAAAGTTTTAAAGACAAATCAATAATTGGATTTCTTTACTACAACGATGAAACATACGCTGCAAGGTACTATTCCCCCGCGACACTCTCCAAACAGGAAAAAGACATAACTGTTTATCTTACAGTACAAAAAGACACATTCCCGCTTAAGTTCACCGGCGAGCGCATTTCGGGAATGACAGAAACGGGCGACTCTGACATTGTAAATTACATACACGATCTTTTCTACGAGTTTTCGGCAAGGCGGCATGCAACAAGTTTAAAGAAAGGTTTTGTTCTCAAGACCGACGAAAACTTTGCGCAGTTCGGCGGAAGTGTAAAAATTGAATACAGCCCGCTTGTTCCTGTATTCAACATTCTTTCAATAAGTGCAAATGACGGAACACCTATTCTTACTGTTCAGACAGCAGGCATTCTTGCTTCTTCAGAAGACAAATCGTTTACGGAATTCAAGGGAATTGAAGGGCTGCCCAGGGACAAGACAAGGAACTTTAAAAAAACAAAGGCAGAACCGCAGAAAGCATCATTTGAATCGCAGTCGGTTAAGCTTGACGGAATGTGGAAGCAGTCCATGCAGAACATGTGGCTTTTGGATGACTTTGCAATTATTACGTTCAGCACAATAAAGCCCCCGTCCAAAACCGAATTTTCCGGTGACTTTATGGCATTTATGATAAGAAAATTAAGTCAGGGAACAAACGGTTCCTATTCTATTTGGAAGCAACATAAAATTTCTGCAGAAAAAAAAGACGGCGCAAGAATTATGAATGTTTTCTACCAGCCGCTCAGTTCAAATGTAACACGCGACTTCAAGACAATTACTCCGCTTGAAGATGGAAACCTTGCTTATTTTTCACTTACGATTTTTGACGACACTTATCAGAAAAACCGTGCCTACTTTGACCGTATCCTTAAAAGTTACGAGCCTTAATTCTGCCTTGAGGCTTAAAACTCAAAGCTTAAAAACTTGAACGGCGTAGCGGTGTTCCAATCCAGACGCCTTCACTTCCCAAATATTCCTTTTTTTCACCATCAATAAGGAACTGAACGCTTTCTACTGTCTGGAACGCTGTTGCCGTATACACAATCTGCTGAAGCTGTCCGCGCAGACCTTCTATTCCGTAACGGTTGAATTCAAATTCACTGCTGAAGTTAAGTGTTGCCACGCCGTTTCTGACAGACGCGCCCAAAAGACGTGTTCCATCTGACAAAAGCGTACGGCAGCCAGAATCTGCTTCTGTAGAATTCGGTCCTTCTATCAAAGCATTTACAGCGTCCATAAGAGGACTGTCCGACTTTTTCATGGTACGTACAACTTCGCGACGGTTGACTGTTCCGTTGCTGGTAATAATCATAAAGTAAAGCTTGATGTTCATTGTAGCAGAAGCTGCAGTTGCCGGAGTCTTTTTTGTTTCGGTAACAGCAGGTTTGTTTTCTGCAGGTTTTGGTTTGGTGGCAGTTTCTTTTTTTACAGCCGCGGCTTCTTCTGCCTGCTGCTGAAGTTCACGACCGGCATCGCTTACTGCTGTTACGGGAGACACATTTTCCTGCTGCGGGGCAGATTGTGTACCTGTGGCTGCAGATTGCGTATTGGAGAGCTGTTCAGCCTGTTCTGTTTTATTTACGGCAGGTTTTGAAACTGAACTTTCGTTTTCTGCATTAAGATCTATTTCTGTAGAAATAATGGGCGCAACATCATTTTTGCCTTCTTCTTTTTGTTCAACAACAGGAGCCTTTTCTATAAACTCGGGGGTTTTTCCTATTGTGCGTTCAAAAAAACGGGTAGTCTTTAAGTTGGAAACAATCGTTTTCTGGTTTATTAAAAAAAGTACACCGATAATCAAAAGAAGTACAAACCATATTGCAAATCCAAAGCCGGAATTCTTTTTGTTTTTGTTGTCTGCCATTCATTTATTATAAACCACACCAACCTATTTTTCAATAAGGGCGCAGTCTGTCTACTGTTGTCTTTACGAAACTCAAAAAATTTTTTACCAGCCGTTGCAAAATCAAGATTGCTGTTTATAAAATTATATGCTTCGTCAAACCAGTTTTTGCCGTTGCGGTAAGCGGCTTCTGCGACAACAAGTCCACGCGTATTCGGTTCCTCAGATCCTGTTCTGTCACATTCAAGTTTAAAAATATTCTACTCGGGATTTTTGTTTTGTTCAAATAATAGTTTTTGATAGCCGGTTATAAAAAAAGAGATATACTAGGATGAAAAAAATATGGTATAACTTTTTATGCATGTAATTCATGAGATTGGATCTGTATGGAACACCGAAAGCAGAATTCTTTTTTTGGGAACTATGCCCTCCCCTGCTTCAAGGCTGGCTGGGTTTTACTACATGCACCCTCGCAACAGATTCTGGCCGGTTATGGAAAAATTATTCGGCGTTACGCTGCCTTCTGTAAACGACCGGCGAACTTTTCTTTTGCAGAATAATATTGCACTTTGGGATGTTCTGTGCGGATGCGATATTGACGGTGCGCAGGATTCTTCAATTAAAAACGCGGTGCCAAATAATTTTACGCAGATACTTAACGAATCAAAAATAAGCCGCATCTTTTGTACCGGAAAAACCGCACTTTTACTTTACGAAAAACTTTGTGCAAAAAATTATTCTGTCCCGTACGAAGGTCTTCCTTCCACAAGTCCGGCAAATGCTTCGTGGACTCTGGAAAAACTTTGCGAAGAATACAGAAAGAAAATATTTGCAGACGCATTCCATTAATAAAACCAAAAGCAATATTCAGAATGCATACATGGCTTTACCTGCACCCGCAAACCGTGGAATACATTACGAACTTTTCTTGACAACTGTAAAACTTTGGAATATAACTCTTTCTCTGTGAATTTTAAAATATCTGAATTGCGACTTATTATTTTGCAACCGATATTTTTATTCAATTATTGTGTGTTTTTATAATTTTGCAGAAGTTTTTGAAAGTCTGCAATGCTTTTATTCAATTCCTTGTCTGCCCCATCATCAAAAGGAATATACTGGGCAAGCCGACAATGTTCACTCAATAAATGAAAATAATCAAAACCTTTTTGGATATAAAATTTAAGAATTTCTTTTGATAAAGAGTGATGTCCGCCTTCCACTAAAAATGATTTTTGCATTCCGAGATTTGTTGCATGATAAAAATTATCAAAATCATCTTTATAAGAAAAAAGTTCATCGTGATTTCCAAATATTCCAAAACAACATTGTCGTACTTCGCTGACAACTTCAAAAAGTTTTTCTTCTTCCTGCTTCCATTGTTCTATAATATTTGCAGGAATATCTGAATTCAGCTTTGGTATTTCAAGACTTGGTTTTAAGCACGGATTTATTACAATACGCGCAGCTGAATCTGTAATTCCAAGTTAATCGTAGTTAAAACTATGGCTTATACAAAACCACAGGTAATCGCACAGAACGCTTCTACAGGAAGCTACGCTACAGGATGCCCGGCAGGCATCGGTGGAAGTGGTGCACAGTGTCATCATTGCGAAAGATATATGTAATTTTTTCACAAATAAAAGCCAATTTTTTAAATTTTATGCTATAGCATAAAATTACATTGACAAATGTAATTTAGGAAACTTTTACCGCTAACGCTAAAAAAGTTTCCTACTCTTACGTTGTAAGAGAGCTATTTTATAAAATGGAGGAAACTATGGCTTACACAAAACCACAGGTAATCGCACAGAACGCTTCTACAGGAAGTTACGCTGCAGGATGCCCGGAAAAAGACAGAGGCCCGGAGTTATACGGCACGCATAGTTGCATTAATTGTGAACGAACAAAATAGATTGTGTTCACATTTCTAAGCGAGAGCCTTAAATCTTGTTACACAGAGGTCTTCGGACTTCTGTGTTTTTTTTCAGAATAAAAGGAATAATCAATCATGCTTTACAGACAAAAAAAAGACACATACATTCGTAACTACGACGGCGTGGGCTACATTACTTCGACAGGAATTTTTAACGACAGAATTGTAAACCAGAGCGGAACAATTTTTTTATGCGCATTAAGCCGCACGCCTCAAACACTTGACGAACTCACAGATAAGATTTTACCACAATTCACAGGTGTTGACCGCGATACAATAAAACAAGACGCACAAGAATTTTACGAAACATTAATTCAGGACGGATTTATTATCAAAGGAGAAACAGAAGAAGAACTTAATGCCAAAGACATTGGCTTTACATATAATTCAATTTTACCAAAAACAGCACGTGAAGATTTTACACCGACAATTCAGCGTGCAGACAGCGACACTCAGGAGTTTTTGGAAAAGCATTTTAAAGACAAACCACACTTGACATCGTTCCAAATTGAACTGACTTCAAAATGCAACGAACGCTGCGTTCACTGCTACATTCCGCATAAGTTCAAATTGAATAACATTACGGACGAGCTTTATTATTCAACACTTGAGCAGCTTAGTAAAATGGGAGTTTTGTCTGTAACACTTTCCGGTGGAGAGCCGATGTGCCATCCTCATTTTAAAGAATACTTACGCGCTGCAAAAAAATACGACTTTTATGTAAACATTCTTTCAAACCTAACTTTGCTTGATGACGAAACAATTCAGATTATGAAAGAAAGCAATGTTTCATCAGTTCAGGTTTCGCTTTATTCAATGATTCCGGAACATCATGATACAATTACAACTTTGCCTGGCAGTTTTGAGAAAACAAAAAATGCAATTTTAAAATTAATCGAAAACGATATTCCGCTTCATGTAAGTTGTCCAACAATGAAAGGAAACAAAGATGATTTTAAAGATGTTTTGGCTTGGTGCACTGAACACAAAATCCGCGCCCAAACTGACTACATTATGATGGCACAGTACAACCACGAAACAGAAAATCTTGCAAACAGACTTTCTGTAGAAGAAGCAGGCAAAGTAATCGAAACTATTGTACTTGGCGATGAAGATTATCAAAAATCAATTCTTGAATCAGAATTTGAAGAACGTTGTAATCAGGCTCAGTTTAATCCGGAACGCCGTTTGTGCGGAGTTGGTATTTCTTCTTGTTGTATGGTAAGCAACGGAAATGTTTATCCATGTGCCGGATGGCAGGAAATGGTTTTGGGAAACTTAAACGAAGACAATTTGCAGAACATTTGGGACAATTCAGAAAAAATAAAATGGCTTCGCGGTTTAAAAATGAAAGACCTTGGAAACGGTGAATGCTGCAAATGCGACAAAGCAGCCTTTTGCGCTCCGTGCATGGTTCGAAATGCCAACGAAAGTCCTACAGGAAATCCTCTGGAAATCAACAGACATTTTTGTGCAGTTGCCGCAAAAAACAAGCAGATTGTATTGGACTGGAGAAATGCAAAATTAAAAGAGGTGTGAAAATAAAGATTTGACAGATTTTCATGTTCACTTTGGACAATATAATAACGAATATTTTTATCCGCAACGCGTTGTTGACGATTTGGCAAAACGTAAAATTACAGAAGCCTGGATTTCGTCAACAACGTCGTGCATTTATTGTCGCGAACAGCATCCGGAATTACAAAACCAGCCGAATGCAAAACAAATTGTAGATGCCGTAAATGAAGAATTTAATATTGCAATTAATCATGCAAAACTTTATGGAATAAAAATTCACCCGCTTTACTGGCTTGTTCCCGAGTTTGAAAAATCCGGTGTATATTTTGAAAAATATTTCAGTAAGATCCTGAATCAAGTTCAGGATGACGGCTTATTGAATCATTCCGAATTTATTTCGGAATCTGTTTTCTATGAAGGTTTTAAAATACATCCTCGTGCGCAAAACTGGGATTTTTCAGATGACGCAACATTTGAACTTACAGAACGAGTTTTCTCTTTTGCAGAAAAAAATAAGCTTCGAATTTTAATTCACACGGGTAATGACTCTGTTGACTGTCCACGCAAGTTTGAGCCATTCATTGCAAAATATTCAAAATGCATTGTTCAACTTGCGCACATAAAAAAAATTGACGAAGCAATTTACATGCTTAATAATTATTCAAATGTAGTTTTTGATACAGCGTTTTCGAATCAAGAGAATATTTTAAAAATACAGAACAAAGGTTTTGCAAATCGCCTTGTTTACGGGAGCGATTTTCCGATTAAGGACCACACAAATCTAAAAGGTGAAGTAATAATTCCAAATGGAGTCAAAGAAATTCACCGCAATGCTTTTTTGAATTGTCAAAATATTAAAACATTTTTGTTCCCGGAAGTGTTGTAAAAATAGATTGAAAAACTTTATCAGTTTGTATAAAAATTTTCAATGAAAACAATGTTTTGCAGAAGAATTTATAAAAAAGGTGTAAAAATCCTTTACAGACTATTGTTTTATTTATCATACGAGTATACAATACAAAGGAAAAATATAAAAAGGTGTAAAAATCCTTTGTAAGAGGTTTTATGGAAATTAACCGCAACCGCTACCTTAACACGCTTTTGCGAAAGAGAAACAATGGTCTTATAAAGATTATTACCGGGATTCGCCGATGTGGAAAATCATATTTGCTTGGAACAATTTTTAAAAATGCTCTTATTGATGAAGGT
>OIZL01000289.1_pt1 | contig 40951 bp, 30 predicted proteins | sample 1588541 | NCBI WGS metagenome assembly OIZL01 (sample SAMN03283285) | human gut metagenome | biome: human-associated habitat; material: feces | host: Homo sapiens | place: Peru | collected 2012 | reverse complement strand
CGTTTTCAGATATACATTACCGGCTCCCGATGCGATCAGCAGCTTTAGCAGCCCGGTGCACCCAGCCAGGATTCCCAGCACAGCTGCGATAAACGCCGGATTGTGCAGCGCATCCCGGACAAGCAGCTTCGCCCGTTCGCCTCCGGTGTTCTGCGTCTTTCCGTTTTCTACCTGTTCCAACAATCCCATATATACGCTGAATCCGAACAGAAGTCCCGCGATGTCCAGCAGTGCGATCTGCGAAAGGTTTTCCTGTCCGCACAGATTGGCAAACAGCGGGTACGCCATCATCCCGCCCTCGTAGACACTGACCATAAACGGCAGATACTTTTTATAAGGCTCTGGCATCAGCGGCCGCAGCAAAAAGCCGATCCCGAATGAAACTACCAGCATCACAAACATAATGGCGATCAGCACAAGCGTCCTGCCGCTGTATTCCACGGTCCCAAGGGCATGAAAAATCGCCACCGGGAGCACGATCTTTGTCACCAGAAATTTGATGTTGTCGATTCCCTCCCGGCTGATAAAGTGCAGCCGTCTGCACATAATTCCCAGCAGGATCATTGCCAGCACCGGGAAAACCACTTCCAAAACCTGCATTCTCTCTCACCTGTCCTTATCCTGATTTTACAGCTTATCCGTCTTACTCCCCAGTTTTCCCCTCGTTCAAACCTGTTATATCATAAACCTCCGTCGATTACAAATCCCCGTATCGCACACGGTTCATTCCTCTTCCTCTGCAGGCAGCATCATCCGCACTACGGCTCCCTCCACGATACCGTGCTCCTCCCGGTTGCCATATTCCAGCCTTCCTCCAAGATCAGTCGCAAACTGCTTCACAATGCTAAGCCCAAGTCCCTGATGGGTTCTGTCGTGTCTGCTTTCATCTCCACTGTAAAACTTCCGGTCTGCGCAGAGCAGGTCCCTCGCCGAAAATCCCGGCCCGTAATCGCATACGGATGCGATCCAGTATTTCCGGTTCGCGCGCTCTCCCCTCACTGGCGGCTCCTTGTCCTCCTGTCCGCTTACCGGCACATCCTGCGCTTTTTCTCCGCATCGGCGCTCCTCCAGCTTTATCACGATCCCTTTCTCCGCATCCGTATGCTCCACGGCGTTGGCAAGCAGATTGCCCCAGGCGCGCAAAAGCAGTTCCCGGCTGCACACGATACTCCCCGTAAGCTCCTCTTCTGTCTCAAACGACGCCGGACACTTTGCCGCGGCTGCCAGTTCCCCGGCCTTCCCGCACAGTTCCTTTTTAAACTCTGCCGCCGTGATGCGCTCCCGCACCTCCTGCTGCCCTGCTCCGCTCAGAATCTGCCGGAAGTCCTCCAGATAGCGTGTGATCTGCCGCGCATTGCGGAGGATGTGCTCTGCGCACTCTTTTTCTTCCCCGTCGGTAAACTCTTCCGCCAGAAGCTCTGCGTTTCCGCGAATGACCGTAAGCGGCGTTTTGATGTCATGGGCGATCGCCGCCATCTCCTCGCGCTTCCTGCTTTCCAGAAGCCACTGTTCCTGCAGGGAACTGCGCAGCGCCTGCTTCATCTTGTCCAGAGAGACCATGACCTCATCGATCTCCCTGATATCTGACCGTCCGGTTTCAAACTCCAGATCGCTTGCCGCGATCTGCGCCGTCGCTTCGTTCAGCAGCCGCAGCCTTTTTTGCAGGACGCCGGAAAACCGTCTGGAAACCCAGAAGCCGTTCGCTCCCAGAAGCAGAACAAATATCCCGATTGCCAGCAAAGTCATAAAACGCTCTGCATCGGGTATCCTCTCATTGAGCTTTTCTCCCCGGAAACGCATCATGACGGGATATCTGACGATGCACACCGAGCCATCGTCCCTCCTCAGGGTACGGTAATACCGCCCTTTCCCCGCGCCGGTATCGCCGTTCTCATATGCCGCCCAGACTTTTCCGGCCTCCTCCGAAGAGTACGTTCCATACTGCATATCCCCTTCTTTTGTAAAAACGCCGTAAGTGCAGCCCGGCGGGATCATCTCTCTCATCTTTTCTTCACCTGCCTTTCAAAGCTCCTTCTGCTCAACAGCCAGAGAAGCGCAAACCACACCAGACTCGAAAGGATCCCGCAAAAGACCGCACTGCCCTGCATCAGTGCCGGGGCGAATGTCTCGCTGCCATCTGCCACAGGCAGTCCATTGGGGAGGATCTTCAGGACGACACACATCAATCTCGGCGTTATCCCCGCCGGGATCACCCAGAAAAAGCTCCGCAGGGACAGGAAAATGGAAAAGACCGAGTAAAGGATCATATGCACAAGAAACATGGCAAACACACCGAGCTTCTGCGACATCCACAGGCAGAGTGGGATCTGCCAGAGTGAAGTCAGCCAGATCACCCCTGCCGCCACAAGCTGCATTCCGATGGTCGGCGGACAGATAAAGGTGTAACCAAGTCCCCACTCCAAAAACGCCGCCGTCACGATCATTCCAAAGAGCATTACAAGCATTGACAAACCGCTCGCCGCCATTGCCACCTGGATCTTAGCGTCCCAGATCCTGCCCTGTCTTACCGGAAGCGAATAGATGGTCCTGTTGTCCTGCCTGCGGTCTTTGCCTCCTATCATCGCACAGAGGATAACGATCGTCCCCGGATACAGGAGCATATACCACCAGTTATAGCTGTCCATCGCAAAGTACTGCGCCGTCAGGACTGCCGCCGCCAGAATGTCCGCAAGCGCCATGCCTGCTGCCGCCGGTCCCAAAAAGGTATGCCGGTATTTTAACGCCTCTGCCTTAAAAAAGTTCATCCTGACGCACACTCCCTTCTTCCACCGTGATCCTCATAAAAAGCTCCTCCAGATCTTCGTCGGCTGTCACCGCTCCCTCATAGCCAAGCCTGCCATGTGAAATGATCCCGATATGATCTGCCGTCATCCGGATCTCACTCAGGATATGGCTCGAGACGATCACCGTGATGCCCTGCTCCGGAAAGCTCCGGATCAGATGCCGCAGTTCCTGGATTCCCAGCGGATCCAGACCGTTTGTCGGCTCATCCAGTATCAGCAGCCTTGGATTTCCAAGAAGCGCAAGCGCGATCCCAAGCCGCTGCTTCATTCCCAGCGAAAACGCTCCAGCGCGCTTTCTTCCAGTGTCTGTCAGATTGACGATCTCCAGCACCTCCTGCATCCGCTCCTCCGACACGCCGAGCAGCAGCGCCTTCACCTTCAGATTTTCCCACGCCGTCAGATTTTCATAGATGGGTGGGGTTTCGATCAGAGCGCCAATGTCCTTCAGATCCTTCCGGCTCCACGGGTGCCCCTCAAAGATGATCTCGCCGGAAGTCGGGCGTGACAGGCCGCTCAACATCTTGAGCAGCGTGGATTTTCCCGCTCCATTGGCGCCAAGCAGTCCGTACACCTGATTTTTCGGTATGTTCATGCTGATCTCTTTCAAAACCTTCTGCTTTTTATAAGATTTACAGAGATCTTTGATCTCGATGATATTTTCGATCATGGTATTTCTCCCTTCTAGTATGTCTTTCAGTAATTGCGAAACTTATATTCTATAATGGAAGTGTACAAATCAAATAACCAGCTAGGACGCGCTCTCGCTCCATTCCGAACGCAATGGTACATAAGTGGCTAAAATACAGCCACTAAGTATTGAGGTTCGCAGTTAGGCGAACCTCTGTTCTTCCTAGGGTCCTGCGCTTGGTTATTGATTTATACACTTCAAAAAAGATTTATGCGTTTCGCAATCACCTTGATCTTTCTTTATCATAGGGAGAAATTCTAAGGATTTTATAAGGATGTCACTACTTTTTTACAAAAAGTGGAAAGTCCTGTTAAATGCGGTTGGTAGAAAACCGAACGTAAATCTTCTATTCTAATATCATCAACCACAACAAAAGAAATGAGGATTCAAACTATGAATAAAATCTGGAAGATCATCCTGATCGTGCTGCTCGTCCTTCTTCTGACAGCCGCACTGCTGATCGGAATCTATTTCTATCGGAATCTGCACTGGTACGATTCCACCAAAAGGGCACTGAAAAAAGTAAATGCCGTAGAAAAGCAGATCACGCTTCCCTCCGGCAGCGTCATTAACTATGGAGAAGTTGCAAACGATAAGCCTGCCCTTCTGCTGATCCACGGACAGATGGGACAGTGGGAGGACTACGGAACCATTCTGCCGGAGCTTGCAAAGAACTGGCATATTTACGCGATCGACGTATATGGACATGGCCAGTCCAGCCATGAAGAATCTCTGTACTATCTTGACACCAACGGCAATGACCTGATCTGGTTCATCGATCATGTGATCGGAGAAAAGACGGTTGTCGCCGGTCACTCTAACGGTGCGATCACCGCCGCTTATGTCGGCGCATACGGCGGGACAAATATTGGCGGTGTCGTTCTGGAAGATCCTCCGGTATTTTCTATCGAGGGGGAAGGATGGGAAAACAGTTTTGCCTATCTTGACACCTACAAGCCCCTCCATGAGTACGATCAGTCGGATCATTCCGAATGTTGGGAGGCTTTCTATCTGCGTCACTGTTACTGGGGACAGCTCTACATGCAAAACGCCATGCCCGGCATTGCCAACTACGCGCAGTCCTACCATGACAAACACCCGGACGAAGAGGTAAAGATCGCCTTTCTTCCCAGCTCCATCTGGTCTGTCTTCAAATATGCAAGAGATTATGATTTCGCATACGGCGAGCATTTTTATGACCTGACCTGGCAGCACGGACTTACCCAGAAGCAGATCTTCACGGATCTGAACGTCCCCTGCGTATATCTCCATGCCAAAGAAAGCCTGGCAGACAGCGGCGTTTATCTCTGTGCCGCCTCCTACGAACAGGCCATGCGCGCCGTCTCCATGATCGGTGACCAGTGCACCTTCACAGAGACGGACACCAGCGACCACTGTATCCATCTGGTACATCCAACGAAATATATCGATGCGGTCAACTCCCTGCTCGAACAGTAAGATTACTTACAATTCTTCTTATGGGCCTTGAGTTTCTTCATGGCCCATTCATAATGGCTGGAGGTGGTGCTCACGAAAAATGATCCCAAAACAGTGCCGCCTACTGCCGGAAATACTTTTTCCAAGAACAGTTCTTCATTCGTAAAGCCCTCGATCCGCTTCATCACCTCCTGATGGGATTCCGCCAGCATTGCCTTCGCGTCTTCCAGCGGGGTATTCTGATGCTTTTCATAGAAAAACTGGTTCATTGCCCCGTAGGTTTTCCAGGTATACGGTTTCGGTAAAAAGGCGGTTTCTCTTCCGGCCATATTCTCGTCTGTAAAGTGGATCATAAGCTGATGCCACTCATACAGATGGATCAGTACATCTCTGACATTTTTATCCCGTCTCCAGTGCGCTTCCTTTTTCTTTTCATCCTCTGCAAAATCAAAGGGCGTCGTCAGCTCCTTTTCTGTCATGGAATCCACCATGTCCGTTAATTTTTCATAATTTTCCTGTGCTGCCCTCAGCAGATCTTCCTTATTTCTTGGTCTTGCCATTGTTTTTCCTTTCCGGGCACTCCCGCGCGCCCCGCCTTACTCTGTAGTCGTCTTTAAAATCCCCGCGGACGCTGCCGCGTCTGTTTATGTCACAACTATAGCACGGCAAACACGACAGCTGTATGTCATGTCTATAAAAGTTTGAAGGAAAAAGATTTTGTCAGAGCCTGTCTGTCCATTTTCTTCTGCGATGGCCAATTCTCACGATAATGACTGTCTGCCGGCTTTCTATGACCTGATAGAATACATACTGCTCCTTGTAAGGCATACAGCGGATGTTTTTGCTTCGTAATATTTCGTCTTGAATAATAGGAAATTTGTAAGGAAAATTTCTTAACTGTGAAATAGAATTTTTCAGATCCTTGATAAAACGTTTTGAAATGTCTGGTTCTGCTCGCGTAAACGCTATGTAATCTCCAATATCTATCAGATCGTCCCTGGCCCGTTCCGTAAATACAATCCGGTAATCAATCATCCGCATGATACCTGCATGCAAGTTCGTCAAATACGGCATCCAGATCCAGCAGCCGATTCTGGTAAACATCCTGCATCCCTTCCATCACAAATTTACGGATTTCTATTCCAGTATTCTCTTTTGGGATATAATCCATCATCGCTTCCATAAAAGCCCTCCTGTCTAACCATAAAAATAATACTTTTTCTAGATTATACAATCACGCAGTCATAATTGCAACTAGAAAATAATTTTTTATCGCACATTTTTTTATAAAGGCACATTTAGGCAACAGCTTTTGTACCCATGAAAAGCAACAAGGCCTGCCACCCGGCAGACCTCGCATATCTACTCTTTGACCGCCCCGGAGGACAAGCCCTGTACCAAAAACTTTGAAAGACAGAAGTACAACAGAATGATCGGCACGCCGATAAAGATCGATCCGGCTGCAAATCTTGTAAACTTTGTCTCATCCAGTGACATCAGACCGACCGCCACCGTCCACAGATCCTTGTTTTTCAGAAGGAGGCTTGGGAGGATAAAATCGCTCCACGGCCACGCGAACTGTGTCAGCATCGTATATACAATGATCGGCTTCGACAGCGGCAGCGTCACCTGCCAGAAGATCCTCGGGTTGCTCGCCCCGTCGATCCTTGCCGCCTCGTAGATGGAATTGCTGATCGTGTCGAAATATCCCTTCTGCACCAGATACCCCATCGGCGCACCCGCCGAATAGATCAGCACAAGACTCCACAGCTTATTGATCAGCCCGAAATTCACCATCAGAAGGTACACCGCCGTCATTCCCATGAAACTTGGGAACATACTGAGAACCAGCGTCGCTTTCATCAGCGGCTTTCTCATCTTAAACTCAAACTTGCTGACAACATAGGCCGTCAGGATCACAAGCACCGTTCCGATCACAGCGGAAGTCACCGCCACGAACAGCGTATTTTTCAGCCAGTTCGGATAATCGTACATGGTCGTGTCCATGAAGAGATCCTGATATCCCTTTAAGCTGTACTGGCTGGGAAAGAATCCGTTCAGATCGTAGATCGAACCGCTCTTTGAGAAGGATGCCAGCACCAGCCACAGCACCGGAAAAGCAAAGACGGCACAGACCGCGATCAGTATCACATAAGTAAAAACCGTGTCAAGCACGTTGGATTTCTGATATTTTTTTCTTTTCATCGGAAGGTATCCTCCTTCTTAAAAGAAGCGCTCCTGACATAGGTGGTCAGAGAGATCGCAGAGGTGATCAGGAAGATCAGCAGAGAGATCGCCGCCCCGATTCCATAATAGTTATTATCGATTGACAGATTGTACAGCCAGTTGATCAGAAGATCGGTGTCGCTGGCAAGGAAATAGCCGTCGCAGTACAGCCCGCCCCGCAGGAAATAAAAGATACCGAAGTTATTGAAATTTCCTACAAAGCTGGTGATCAGCACCGGCGTCGTCGAAAAGATCACAAACGGAAGCGTGATCTTCACAAACTGCTTCCATCTTGACGCGCCGTCGATACTTGCCGCCTCGTACAGATCGGTATTCATGTTTGACAAAATACCGGTTGCCAACAGCATCGACGAGGGAATGGAAATCCACGCATTGATCAGAAGTCCGATCAGCTTCGCTTTCAGTCCGGCGTCGATATCCAGAAAACCGACTGCCTGACCGCCGCCCGCCGTGATATAGTAGTTGATCGGGCCGCCGTAGGAAAACATGAACTTGAACGCAAGCAGGGTGATAAAGCCCGGCAGCGCATAGGCAAGGATCGGAAAGGCTCTCCAGAAGGTCTTGCCCTTCACACACTTTTTGTTCAGCAAAAGCGCAAGCCCCAGACCGCCAAAATAGTTCATCGCCGTAGCGCACACCGCCCAGATCAGGTTCCAGGACAGGATCTTAAAGAACGTATCCTTGAGCTCCCCCAGGATGAGGATCTTCTTAAAGTTGCCAAGACCGATCCAGTCTACCAGCTTCGGGGGAACAATGTCGCCGCCATAGTTCGTGAACGCGATCAGGATCATAAAGATGATCGGCAGCACGTTGAATACTGCAACGCCGAGCACCGGGAACGCCAGCGCCACCACATGAAATTTTTTATCCGTAAAGACCGCCACTGACCGGAAAAAGCCCGGCAGTTTTTCCTGCCTGCGCAGCTTTTCCTCCGAGGCGAGGACGTCCCGCAGATTCATCACGTAGATGCTGACAAACAGCAGGATAATGATAAACGCGAGGATTCCCCGCAGGAGCATCATGACCGAATCGTCTCCCTCGATTCCGAGCCACGCGTCCCCCTCCACTGTCCCCAGTGTAAAAAAGCCGGCGATATCGTTGATCCCGCCCATGACCAGATACCAGACGAATCCGGCCAGGATCGCTATGTATAAGATTCCCTTTCCGATCTGCCCCTGCAAAAGCTGCCCCAGTCCCATCACCAGAACCGACGCTTTCACACGGCCCGGCGACTTTTGCAGCGTCCGCAGCAGGCCTGCCTTCTTGTTACCTTCCATCGAAACACTCCCTCCATCACTTGTCTGCAAGTGTATAGATTGCATTGTAGATATTCTGATCCGCATCCTCCAGCGCTGATTTTACACTGTCTGCGTCGGTGTACTTCTTTTCAGCCTCCGCGCGGAACGCGTCCTTTGCGAAATCTCCGAGCAGCGTCTGTACCGGCGTCCAGATCTGATCGACCGCCTTGACAGAAGGCATCAGCTCGATCCGCTTATCCTCAAGACTCTGGAAGATCACATCTGCCGTGCCGCCCGTTGCGGCTGCGGCATCCGATCTCGTCGGTGCAATGCCGAGCATCTCCGCCCGCTTGGTGATCATGTCGTAGCTTGTTGCGAAATTGACAAACTCGATGCAGGCGTCCTTATGCTTTGTGTACGCGCTGATCCCATAGCCGTTGATTCCGCCCATGACAACCGTTTTCACCCAGTCGCTCTCCGCCATCGTGCTGCTGTCCTTCGACAGATCCCCGTCGGCAGGCATTTTTGCAGGCAGCTCGATCATTTTCACATTTTCCTCTGCCTTTTTCTGTGCTTCTTCCTCCGACATTCCGTCGTTTTCATAATGCAGCTTCAGTTTATCGACAAAGACCGTGTACGTATCCGGCGTCGAAACTGTGCAGAAATACTCGCCCGCCGCCAGCTTCTCATAGCGGTTTGAAATGATCGTATCGTCGATACAGCCCTCATTCATCAGTCTGGCGAACTGCATCAGCGCCTGAATCCCCTTGTCTGCGCTTCCGTATGCAAAGCCGATATCCGACGTGTCCAGACCGCCCTGCTCGCCCTCGCCAAACACATAGGCACCATAGGAAAAAAGGAAGTTCGCATTGAGATACAGATTGTTGAGCGATGACATATAGCCATACTGGCTGTCCTTGTTCGGGCTGCTGTCGCTGTCGCGCAGCTGGCTGGAATACGCATACAGATCGTTCCAGTTTTCAAAGAAGTCTGCCACGCCGTTCTGGTCATCATCCCACGCGCTCTGCCAGTCGTCCGGCATCATGTCCTCGCGGTAAAAGAGCATCGGCTCCTGCACGTTGACCGGAATCCCGCAGGTGTACACTTTTCCGTCCACACTCAGCTCAAAGGCTTTCCACGCCTGCTCCGCCGTCTTGTCATAACATTCAAAATCTTCCGGCGTGATCGCAAGCAGATGCTTATCCTCCGCGTAGGTCATCAGCTTATCGTTCGCCTGATAGAGCACATCCGGTCCATAGCCGTAAGGGCCATTTTCCGCCAGATTGCTGTACTCGTCCATATTGGCGTCCACTGCCTGGATCCCTTTATCCGCATAGGCCTCGTTAAAAGCCTTAATCAGTTCATCCAGATATCCTTTTTCCTTCGCCGTATCATTTTCCAGAATCCTGAGTGTGATCGCCTCATCCGCAGCGCCCTTTTCCCCGGAGCCGCCACATCCATACAGCGGTACTGCCAGTATAAGCGCCATTCCTGCTGCCATCCATCTGTTGCATCTCTTCATGGTCTGTTCCTCCTGTCACCAAATCGTGCTGTTTCCTGTTTATAAAAGCAAATGGCTGTGCGCCCGCACTATCCTGCCGTCCACCGCCGCATCCTGATCGGATAAGTTTATATATAAAGATAATTCTATCTCATTCAACCTTCTCTTTACAATCAATGTTTCACTCTGCGCCGTGATGACCGTCTCCGCATCCGCCCACGCATAGCTCTGACGGAGCGCCGTCAGCTTCCGGATAAGCTGCACCGATTCGTCATATCTGCCCGCCTCATAGCCGCTCCAGTCCATACATCTGCGGCAGTCCGGATCATAGCCGCCCTCCATGTAAAACTCCGTTCCATAGAAGATACAGGGCACTCCCGGAAAAAAGAACAGCAGGTGAAGCGCAGCCGCCATCTTTTCACGGTCTGTCCCCACTTCGGAGAAAAACCGGTGCGTATCGTGGCTGTCCAGCAGGTTCAGCATCATCGCGTTGACGGTGTCCGTATTGCGCGCCAGAATATCATTGAGTTTCCACGCCATCTGCTCTGCATTCGCCGCCCCCGTGGCAAAGTAGTCCAGACAGGCCTTTGTAAAAGCATAATTCATAATGCTGTCATACTGGTCGCCGCGAAGATAATTGCTGGCGTCATGCCAGTTCTCTCCGATGATGATACACTCCGCGTTGCATCCTTTCACCGCCTTGCGGAACGCGCGCCACAGATCATGGCTCACCTCGTCCGAAACGTCCAGCCGCCACCCGTCTATCCCGTACTTCTCCACATAGTGGCGTCCGATATCGCACAGATACTTCTGCACCTCCGGATTGGAGGTATTGAACTTTGGCATATAGTTGCAGGAGGCAAACATCTCATAATTGCCCGCCTTCGGATCCGGCTTGTCGCCGTAGATCACAAACCAGTCGTAGTACGGAGACTCTTTTCCCCTTTTCAAGACGTCCTGAAACTGGAACAGATCCTCGCTGCAATGGTTAAACACCGCATCCAGCACGATCCGGATCCCCTTTGCGTGCGCCTGGTCGATCAGACTGTGCAGATCCTCATTCGTTCCGAACTGGCTGTCAACCTGCATATAATCGCTGATGTCATACTTGTGGTTTGACTTCGACCGGAAAACCGGCGTCAGATAGATCGTATTGACGCCCAGCCCCGCCAGATAATCCAGCTTTTTCAGGATTCCCAAAAGGTCGCCCCCCGCAAAGCTCCTGGGCGTCGGCTTTTCTCCCCATTTGCAGTTCACGTAAGACTTATCCGCCTCCGTGTCGCCTGCATAGAAGCGATCCACAAAAATCTGATAAAACACCGCATGGTCGGTCCACGGCACTCTGTGAAGGATATCTGCCTCATTGATATAAGGATACTGGAAAAAATTATAATATCCAAGCGAATAATCGTAAGTTCTGGTCAATCCGTCCTCGGAGAAGAAATAGTAATCTTCCCCGAGGCGGATGTAAAAGACGTAGCCGATCCTTGTGTCTTCCAGCTCCAAAGTCACTGAGTAATAGTCGTACAGCCTGCCCGTAAACTTTTTGGTCATCTGCTTTCTGCTTTGCTTCTGTGCGATCTCATATTTGCTCTCATAGACCACCCATGCCTCCGAGACATCCCCTTTGGCTACGCGCAGCCGCAGGGTGATGCTCTTTTTGCTGACCGGGAAGCAATAGGCCGAATCCGGCATGTGGAATATCGCATGTTCATTCATATGTCCTGACTCCTTCCGGCTCTGCCTTTGCCTTTACTTGGAAACCGCGATCGTGTTCGCTGTAAGATCTACCGTGAAGGTGTAAGTTCCGTCCTCTGCGACCGTGACATTGTAACCCTCCTCCAGCAACGCCTTGGATGCGTCATCTGTCACGTTTTCAGCCTTCAGTCCGAAACCGGTATCCGTGTCATCCTCAAAGATGGAGAAGTAAAGCTCTGTTCCCGCTGCAAGATCCATCGTGATCTCATACACGCCCTCGGAAACCTTATCCAGATCCTTCAGCTCTGACCAGTCCTCCACCCAGCTTCCCTTAACCTTTACGCCGGTGTTCTCCTTGATCTCGTATGTCTCTTCCTCTACGACTGCCGGCTCAGCTTCCGCTGCATCTCCGTTTCTCACGATCGTCACACCGTCCTGCGCCTCGTCGTCCGGGTTGGTCGTCAGCGTGATCGTATAGCTACCGTCCTCATTTACATTGATATTGCTGGTATTGTCATTGCCGGAAAGACCACCGCCGTTGGCGATCTGGTTCTCATCGTATTCCTTCACATAACCGAAGCCCTTCTGTCCATCCCAGTTCCAGTCGTGGATGATCTGGAACTGATCGCCGGCGTACAGGTCGATCGTGATCGCAAACTCATTGACTGCATTTCCAGTCGGCTGCAACCGGAACAGCTCCTTGGTCGCATCGTCCACATCGGCCGCCCAGTTCGTCTGTGCCAGCGTTCCTGCCGCTGAGGTCCCGACGATGTACCAGGCTCTTGTATCCTCCGCCATGTTGTTTGACTGGAAGCAGCCATACAGCGTGGTGTCCTCTGTAAACGTTGCCGTTGTCAGATCCATCAGGGAAGCCTCCAGATAAGTAGGCGTCTCATACCATCCAAGGAAATCTGCATCCTCTGCGCTCTCATAGGAAGCGTATGCCGAAGAATCCAGAACCTTTCCGACCTCGGTCTCCGCGCTGCCGAGTGTTTCCTCACCGTTCATAAAAGTAACCGTCACCTTCTCTGCCTCCTTCGAAGCGCCGCAACCGGTCATCATCGCTGCCGTCATCGTCAGGCAAAGCACTGCTGCTAATAAGCTTTTTACTTTCTTTCTCATAAATTACCCTCCAATTATTTTTGATTGTTTCGTTTTGGTTTAACCGTTTAACTTAACCGGTTAAATAAATAATAACAAAGCGCCCTTTTTTTGTCAATATGCTATTGAAATAATTGTGCAACGATATTTGGGGGGAAACTTTTCCTTGAAAACTTTTCCTTGAAAAGGGATACACCCTCGTGTTATATTAGACATAGAAAAAGGGAAAGCCAGAGAAGCGGCTTACCCCGAACACTATAACATCAACCTTTTATAAGGTCAGCCGTCATTATTCGCAGTAATGGCGGCTACTTTCGTTTTCCCTTAAGAATCGTGTAACACAATCCAACAAGGGCGCAAATGAATATTCCAATCTGAATTAAATCAGAATATGTAACATACATTGGCAACGCCCTCCTTTCTTTCGTCTGGAGGGTCAGCCCCTCCGAAAAAGAGGGTAAAGCCGCCTGGCTCTCTGGTTTCCCATGCGTCCATGTTATCATTTAATAGTCTGATTTTCAACTAAATTTGGCGTTTTTGTTTTTAATTTTTGTTTTAGGGAAATAACGGAGGTCAGTTGGATGCAACACGCCCAGGAATACACTCGACCTGATTGCCGATCTTATCACCCAGGGTTGGTAGGTTGACTATGACACAACCAGAACCGCCCCGCCCCAGGGGCACCGTCCGCCAGCAACAATCCTATCTTGTGTATAATTTATGTGCGATGGCTATTTTCCCTGAAAATAATGTGGTTATATGTTTAAAGGAATGTATATGTCTAACGCTGAAAAATGTAGAAAAATGCTGGATTTACATCGATTCGAGACAATGTTGTAGCTTTGCAGGTTGAAAAAAGGATCCCTTGGAAGACGTCAATATACTATTGACATTTAATTTTCGGCAAGATTATACTTGAGACAATTCTTGAAACTGGAGTGGGAGAAAATTATGGGTAAGAAGGTAACGATCAGAGATGTGGCAAAAGAAGCCGGTGTGTCCGTGGCAACCGTCTCCTATATTATGAACGACCGCAAAGACGTCAAGATCAGCAGCGAGACCAGAAAAAAAGTTTTGCAGATCGCCAACCTGCTTGACTACACCCCCAGCTCCGCCGCCAAAAGTCTGGCAACCGGGCGCAACAACATCATCGGCGTCTCCTATCGTCTGAGCAGCAATGCGCCCTCCCGCAATCTGGAGATCACGGACTTCGTCAATCTTCTGATCGAGCGTCTCAACCGTATGCACTACGATATCCTGTTCCTGCCGATCCATCCCGACGAGGATAATCTGCCCATCCGGCAGAACATCGACGGAATCATCGCCGTCGATCTTTCCAGCGACGAGTTCAAAAACTTTGCCGATAACTATCTGGTTCCGATCATCGCAGTGGATATGATCCTGCACGACAACCTTTTTTACCAAGTCTACACGAATCTTCCGTCTGCGATCGAGCGCTATATGACCCGGAACCCGGATTCTCTTCTTGTGCTGGAATCCTTCGGGAACGAACAATACATGGACTATATCGTTTCTGCCGTGAAACCGGAAAGTCTTTGTATTCTCTCCGACTGCCATTCCGACACCCTGCGTTCCTTGGAGGGCAGAAAGCTGCTGGTCATCGGAACCTATCTCGCTCTGATGATCCGTCCCTATGTGAACGGAGCAGATATGACCGTCATCACCTCCAGTGCCTACAGCCACATGTTGCCGGATTCCACAGGCATTCTGGAGCACGACACCTCAAAAAAGGCCAATGTCGCTATCAACCTTCTGTTGAACGCCATTGACCGTAAATTTGATGTCAATCATACCTACGAGCTGGATCTCTGAAGCTGAAATTGTTATGACCGTTGTCTATCCACTCAGCAAACGCTTCTCTCAGCCCACCCTATCTCTCCCCATCTCTGCTTAGCAGCCATCAAATGTACCTACACAGACGCGTGTATTCTCCTCTTTGCCACAGCACATCGTATGCACCTTTCGGTCTACAGGCACGCTGAAGTTTACAAAAAGCACGTTCCATGCTATTTTCATTTATAACACATACGCTACAATAAATATCGACAGCTGCCAGGTACGCATTTCTTCCCGGCATCTGCTCAGAAACGAGGACACCTATGACAACCGGTGAAAAAATAGCAGAACTTCGAAAGAAAAAAGGCATCACACAGGAGCAGCTTTCCGAGATGCTGAATGTATCCCGGCAGTCTGTATCCCGCTGGGAGATGGACGCCGCTTTTCCGGAGACGGAAAAGCTGATACGTCTCAGCCGCCTTTTGGAATGTAGTATCGACTTTCTGCTGACTTCGGGTGCGGATCTCAGAGAGCAGCCCCTGCTTTCTACATCCGTCTACGACTGTTACTGCTTTATCCGCGAGAGCACCTGCTTTTTTCTGGCCACCTCTGTAAACGACCAGCCAAACCTGCGCCCGATGGGGATGATCTATACCGATGAAAAACATCTTTTCTTCGCCACGGACAGACGCAAGACCGTGTATGCAGAGCTGACTGCCAACCCTCATATTGCCCTTGCGAGCTACAACATCCATGCCAATAAGTGGCTGCGGATCACCGGAACCGCCCAACCGGAAAGCTCTATGGTCGTGCGCGAGGAAATGATGAAACTCTACCCCATGATCGCGCAGGAATTCTGTGGAAAGAATGAACTTTATTTTGAGGTATTCCGCGTTTATATGGAGTCCGTCAATCTTTGACTATTTATCTGTAAAAGGAGAATCACACAATGGAATTTTATGAAGCTGTCGAAAAAAGAAGGACCGTCCGCGATTTTAAGGACGAACCGATCGACCCGGACGCCTTAAAGCGTATTCTGGGCGCCGGAATGAAAGCGCCGAGCAACGATCATATGCGCGACTGGCATTTTATTGTCCTGGAGGACAAAGAACAGATGCGGTCACTGATCAAAAAGATACCGAAGACCATGTCGCCTAAGCGCGCCGAGTTCGTTATGGACTGGATGAAGCTGAAGGATGAGGTGCAACGGGATATGTACCGGGATGCGCTCCCCAAACAGTACCAGATGCTGCTGGACGCCGGCTGCCTCATCATTCCCCTTTACCGGCAGTACGGAGATCTCCTGAAGCCGAAGGATCGCTCTGCGCTCAACGCCTATGCCTCCATCTGGCTTTGCATTGAAAATCTATTTTTAGCGGCAACCGCGGAGGGCTACGCCTGCAGTGTCCGTATTCCCCTCGGGCAGGAAAAGGAGCACGTCCAGAGCATCCTTCATTTTCCCGATGAATACGAAATGCCCTGCTATATCGGGCTTGGCAGACCCGCCGACAACATCACCCCCGCTGTCCAGAAAGCATATGATCTGGAAGAACGGATCCACAAGGCTGTGTGGTAACACAGCCTTCACACAACCTTCTATACGCAATCTGCCATCACAGAGTCACACTGTAATCGCTTGCGTAGATCTTTTTCAGCTCGGAATCGTAGTTATGATCCTCTCCGATACAAAATTCCTTCGACCAGGTCATATAGTACGCCCACGGAATATGGCTCTTTTGCAGCAGATCCACATCCGGCAGGATCCCGACCTCCGTCAGGGCGGCAACCTTCGTCGATCCCGTATTTTCCATCAATTCGCGGTATTCCGCCTCATAGTCCGTCGAAGTGTGCGCCGGTACATAGACGTCACGCCCGATCACATCCACGCAGTCGTCCCCCGGATAGCCCTCCTTCGTAGGACAGCTCCACACCCAGAGCAGGTGATCCAGGTGCAGTTCGTCTGTATAATAACGATACATCAGCCGGTACAGATCGCGGGCAACCTCCGGGCCTTTCGATCCCCACCAGAACCATGTGCCCTCCGACTCATGCAGCGGTCTCCACAGCACCGGTATTCTCTTTTCCTGAAATCTTCTTAGCTCCGTCGCGATCCTGTCCAGATCATGGAAAAAGGCTTCCCGCTCCGGGGTTCCTTCCTTTAACACCTGTTCCGGGTCAAAATCCGTGTGTTCCGTATAAAAGCTCTTGTCTTTGCCCCCGATCGGCGAGAACCAGTGAAAGCAAAAGCTCACGATTCCCTTGGTCTCCTCTGCCCATTTCAGCGCGGCGTCCACCGTTTCCCGGTTTTCCTCCACCTCTTTCATGCACTCCGGCGAGGTGACGTCATAGTTAATGTTCGGGGAGTAAGCCAGAAGCTCAAATCCCTGCAGCTTCGGCCGTTTTCCGGTCGACTGGAAAATGTGCTCCGCCTCCTCCATCGGTACGGTCTGGGTGTGCTGACCGGTGATGATCTTCTTTCCGGCCGTCTCATAGAGATATTCAAGCAGCCCGACAGCCTCCGCCGTCGCCTGTGCGTTTACTGGTTTCATGGTATACCCTCCCAATTACTCTATTTTCTGTACGCCTGCAAAAATCCCCCACAGAGCCTTGCCAGCGCCTTTTCTCAAACACATCTGGCTCATCATATCACACTTTTTAGGCAATGCCTACCACTGTTTTCAAAATTTCCCAGCAGCCACGTTGATCATCGTTCCCAAACCTCTCATAGTTACTCTCCATTCCGGCGGCCTGTTGCGAAAAGAAATTTTTCCTGTCGCAAAATAGCCAGCAAAGTGAGTTTACTGCGTTTTATGGAGGATTTCAAGGCGATTTAAACAAAAGAACTGCACGCCGTGACATACCACAGCATGCAGCTCTTTTTTTCATGTGAATTCTTTCTACCTTACAATGAGTCTAGGAAACTCTTTCGCACCGATCTTGAACGTCACATTCTTAGTCCCTGCATAGCTTCCCTTTCCTTTCAGGATCACCGTTGCAGTTCCCTTCCTGATGTTATTCTTGTAACCTACGATCTCGAAATCGTCTTCCGTCAGTGTTTCTGCGTTCTTGCCTTTTCCGATCGTCAGCGTGATCTTATCCTTGGTGAGCGTAACTTCCCCGCCGGTATAGGTCTGCTCTGCGATCCTGCCCGTCACGCCGCCAAAGCTCTTTGCAGCGATACGGAAGGTTGTCTGGATCGTTCCAGTGTAGGCTCCCTTTCCTTCTGCCCTGACCGTCACTTCCGTTCCTGCCGGTAAAGTCGCTTTCTCTTCTACCTTCTCCTCGCCGAGATAGTAGACCGGGTTCCTATAATCGGTTCCCGCCTTGAGCGCTTTCCCGTCGGTATCCGTGATCACGACCTTGGTCTTATAGTTTCCTTTGCTGTTCTTATAGACCAGATCCTGCGCGCTCATATTTAATTCGCTGATATCCTTCCGGGTGATGCCAAACTCTTTTGTCACCGTTCCCTTGTAGTTGCCGGTTCCGGTAATAACGATCTGCGCTTTCTTTGACTTATTATTCGAAGCGTCATACACCTTCGTGTTGTTCTTGTATGTAACCTTATAGTCTACACCGCCTGTCAGGGTTACCTCTCCCATCTTTACGGTCACTTCCGGTCTTGCGCCGCCTTTGCAGTAGCTTACCTCTGTATCGTATAGCACCTCCGGCTCAAACTTTGCACATGGGCTGATCTGGTAGCTCTTCTTGAGGACTCCGGTATAAGCTCCCTTTCCGGTAAACCAGATCTCCGCCTTGCCTGCCTTCGTGTTGTTGCGGTAGCTTACCGTGTAGTCTGTGCCCTCTGTCAGCACCGTTGTCTGGTTCTTCTTCTGCGCATCCTTATAGCTGTAACTGAGCTTGTAACCGCTCTGGGTGTATTCCTGCGTTCCCGCCTGGTACATAGCGTTTTTGATTTCCTCTGCCTTCACCTTGCTCATCGGTATTCCGGTGATCTGGAAGGTCACTTCCTTGACGCCCTTGTAGTCATGCAGGCCACGCACGCGGATCGTCGCCTTTCCGACCTCCACGTTGTTCAGGTAGGTCACTTCATAGTCGGATGCAGACACTTCATTCCTGCCATTCTTTACGACAATCTCCGGCGTCAGCGGGCTTCCCGTATAAGGAATCTTCTTGTCCTTCACGGTCACGGACACCTTGCTCATCAGGTATTCCGTATTCTTCTCCAGGATCGTCTCGGTGACCCTGCGTTCTCCGGTGTAGTTGCCCTTTCCGGTCAGCTCGATCGTATATCTGCCGGGTGTCTTAAAGTCTCCGTCTCCATATGTTACGGAATAATCTTTCTCTTTCTTTGCAGAAAGGGTCTTTTTGCCCCACTTGAGCACGGGCACTTTCTTCTGCTCCTTGGTTCCTGCCACTACGTACAGATCTTCTGCCGTCACATCGCTGTCCGAAATGTCCTTCGGAAGGATCTGGAAATAAACCGTCAGGCCATCTTTGTAGTTGCCCTTGCCTTTTATCGTGATCATCGGCTTTTTAGTCGTCTGACCGTCCGGTACATTTACATTATTGCTGTAGGAAATGGTGTAGTCTTTCTTTTCCGTCAGCTTCTTCGTTCCATGGTAGACACGGATCTGCGGCTTGATCGCACTTCCCGTGTAGGTGTAAGTGTCCTCAAGTCCGGCGAACCAGATCCCGTCCGGAACAGATACTTTCGGGATATCCTCTGCCTCGATCTCACCGAATGTCCCCTCGGCGTCCTTCAGAAGCGTGTAGGTATAGCTGCTCACCCCGCTCTGCTTATAGCCTTTTCCGGCTGCAAATGCCTTGACGGTGACTGTTTCGTCCTCCGCGCTTTCCTTGTGCAGGATGATCGCCCCCTCGTAGCGGCTGCTTTCCTTCGTCGGGTCGCTTCCATCGAGGGTATAGTAGATCCCGGCGTCCTTTACGTTTTTACCCTGCGGCGTATCCACCGTCAGGGTTATCTTCGCGCCGTCCGCCAGCTCCTTGCCGTCCGGATAGTTCGCCTCCGGAGCGTTCAGCTGTACGCCTTCTTCCCAACGCGCTGTATAGGTGGCAGACTCTGTCACCGGTGCATTGACGTCAAGCTCCTGCTCCTCCTGATACCAGCCGAGGAACCGGTAGCCTTCCTTCTCCGGCTCGTTGATCTTCACGGGATCGAGATAATCGCCCTTGTCGACCGTCTGCGGCGCAGTCTCCGGTGTTCCCCCGTCGGTATCGAAGGTAACGGTCACCGCAGGTACTGTATAGTGGAACGAAGCGACTTCACTGTCTGCATATCCGCTCCTGACGGCGATCGCCCGGATCGTGGTTTCCTTCCAGACCGTAATGCCTGTATTGACATTGTATTTCAGAGACTTTGCGGTTGGGTCGCTTCCATCCACCGTGTAGTAAATGGTCGCCTTTTCCGTCTCGCTGCTCAGGTGTACCACCGTATTCTTTTCTACTTCTCCCTCTGCCACATCTGCCGTCGGGGCCTTCACCGATTCCGTCACATTCACCGTACAGCTTGCAGTGAATCCGCCTCCCGTCACGGTGATCTTCGCCGTTCCGAATGCCACGCCGGTGACAACGCCCTGTGCATCGACCGTCGCGATCTTTTCATTGCTGCTCTTCCAGTTCACAGACGCGGGCATCGGTGCGTCTGCCGGTTTCGTGCCAAGCGCCAGCTTACCGGTCTCTCCCGCCGCCAGCTTCATCGTTGCAGGGCTGAGCGTGAGTCCGGTCAGTTTGGATGTCGTACCCATATAGCCTAATACATGTTTTGAACTCATCGCAGACCGTCCCGTGCTGTCTGTCACGACCACATCGTACAGCCGGTCTTTATCCTCCAGTTTGTCGATAAATGCCTTTGTAAAATAAATCCCGTAACTGCCATCGGACGCCTTTTGCGCTGTGAAGGAAGACTTTACCTCCGTATCATAGGGCAGGTAGGCCTCGATCGTGATCGGGAACTTCCATCCTGTACATTTAACCCCGACCATACGGTTATTCCTCGTATAATAACTTACCGAAGACCCCCGGATGATCTGCTGTTCTCCCTTTTCGTCGGAATAGTACTCTTCATTGTTGTTTGTCAGCTTATAAGGCGCACCATAAACCGCATGCGTGACCTTGATCCAGTACTTCCGGTAGGACTCCTGCCGTCTGAGTCCTGTTACACTCAGGTACACATTTCCGCTGCTATAGATGGCACTCACCTTTGTCGTGAGTCCTTCCACCTTGGTTCCGTATGGATCATACAGCTCTACATTGAGTCTATCTCCCTTCTTAACGTTGGCACACCGAACAGATATCTGAATGGTATCATCGCCGTCCCAGCTCGCGGACTGAGATCCCAGATAAAAACGTTCCTTCTGCAGGATCGTCACCTGACAGCTGGCAAGTTCGCTCCCATTCTGGTAGAGCCTCAGTGTATACTTCCCAGGCTCCTGATTGCAGAATTCCGCACTGCTGACTGTGACACGCACATATTCGCTGTCCCCGCTCTTCCATGCAGACAGTTTTGAATTGAGCGTCTTGATCTCCGTGCCTTCGCTGTCCTCCAGCTTCATCAGGAACGTGTCATCCTTGTGTTCCTGATAGTTCAATACAGAACTATAGGAATAATCGATATTATCTGTGCCCTGGATCAGATAGGGAGACGCAGACCAGGACGCCGACACGCCGTTATTACTACCCGAGGAATAGGAATGACTACCAAGATATTTCCTCTGATTATAGATAGGAGCTGTATTTCCATTCACATAGATCTTGACACGGTAATACTGGTACGGCACAAACACCGTCTTTCCTTCTGCATCCCGCATCGGCACAGCGGCAAAGCCCTGCTGCACCTGATCGGTCTCGCCGGTCAGGAATTCCTGGCCCTCATCCCCATAGTCATCTGACAGGTTGTTTTTCAGTTCTACGCACATGCTGGACACCTGCGTGTCCTGTGTCACCGCCACTTCCAGCGCATAGCTCGTCGGATTCCACTCCACGTAATAAACACCCGACTGGATATAGACTGTTGTCTTTCCGGTAAGGATCTTGACGTCATATCCATCCTTCGCCGTGATATCCAGTGTAACATTGGAATGGCTCTCTACCGTCCAGCCCTCCTTCTTCAGCCTTACCGTGTATTTGTCGCCGTTTCTCTTTGCGGATACATAGGAAACCTTTCTTTCTTCGCCGCCATAGGTCACATGATAGTCCAGTCTGGAAAAATCGACATTGCCGCCTTCGACCATAAAGTATAACTGGTCTGCACTGCTGTCATAACCACCGGTATCATAAATCCGGTTGACATACGCCTTGCCGTCTGCTATCACCTGAAACACATTGGCAAAGGTCTGTGTCGTATCATCCTCATACGTAAATTTCAGGTCATAGCTTCCCGCCGGCGTCGAGTTCTTGTAGGGTTCCAGACTGCCGGAATACCGGTAAATTGCATACGCCCCTTTTAAATAAATGCCATAGCCTTCCCCAACCGTTGTGTACCGGTTGTCCGACGAAGTACTATACCCAGAACAGTAATCGCTTTCTCCATAGCAGGTTCCATTGGCATCCACCATCTCCGCTTTGGAAACCGTCTTACCGCTTCCGCTCATCTGCACTTCGAATCTCGCATTGCTCCACTCCTGCCCCAGATAGGCTCCCTTCACAACAGGACGATCCTCTTCCACGCGGAAGGCAGCCTCCAGCGACTCGCCGTCTACCGTGACAGTCAGCGTGTACTGCTCCTCTTTCGGTTCCAGTTCCGAATCAATCCTGTAGAGATTACTTTCCATCTTGACCGCTTCCACCGAAGCTCCGTCTACTGCAAAAGATACCTGATATGAGTCTAAAAGGTTGCTTGGCATGCCCTTGATCCGTACAAACAGAGGCGTCTTCCTGCCTTCATCCGCCTCCAGCTGATAGTAGACCGGCTCCGTCAGAAGGTATACGCCGTTCACACGCTGATTATCGAAGGTCGCATATGCCCCTGCCGGCAGCTTTTCCCTGATCTGTTCGATCACTTCCTGCGTCAGCTTATTTTCATCCAGACCAACCGTTCCCAGTTTTGCCGCACCGGACAGATCCACCGGTTTGTCAATGTTATTCCCTTGCAGCTGAAGAGAACTCAGCTTTCCAAGTTTACTCCAGTCTACGTTGCTGATATCCGTCAGTTCGTGGCAGGTTAAAGTGAGGCGACCCAGATTTGTAAAGTACTCCAGTCCCTGCAGGCTCTGCACCGCTGCCTCCGTAGTTTTGGTCCGGCCATTGGTAAGATAGGTTACCTTCTCCAACTGGCTCTTCTTAATCTTCCCGGTATCCTTCGTCATTCCGCTACCGATCTTTTTTGCAACCACCGCTCGCAGGGCCTCATCCGGGATGATCTCCCTGAAGGTATACTCCGTATCTTCTTCCGTGCATATCGTAATCGGATCTGTGGTCTGGCTGAACACGTTATTACCATCATCCTGAATAAAAAACTCCGCATATACGCTATACTTCGTATTGGCACTCAGATTACTACATTCCACAAGATCTGTTGTCTTATCCGGGGAGATGTTTATGCTATACGTCCGCCCTATCTTAGTGCCTCCTTCCGGCTGGTAGTAGATCGTTATTCCAAAATCATCCGACTGTCCCTCCGGACACGCATAGCCGGTCACCGACCAGCGGAAGGACGCATTGTTCAACCCCGGCTCGCCCTCCTTCGACAGAGTAAAGACCGGATTGCATGTAACCTCCGTCCGCGGGATCAGTGCAGACCGGAATGTCACCGAAGTCTCATCGCCCACCTGGCTCTCCTTAACCTCAAGCCGGACGTTTTTGGCAGCCTTCTTCAGAAGGACATTATAGCTATTATTAAACTTTATCACATTTGAATTTTCGGTAGCAGACGCCGTCATAACATTGCTATGCGTAGCAAGGGTGTTTCCCTCCGCATCCAGCTCTATCAGACTAGCTTCGTAGGTTCCCGTTGCTCCATCCGGTCTTGTATACAATACTTCCAGATTAGTCAGTCTGTAAGCGCTCCACTCCGCTTTGATATCGCTGAAGTGCTCCGCACCGTCCGTCGTTCCGGCGTCGTCTGCCGTGAGTTCCTCCTTATCGGCGTTCTCGTCATCGGATTCCTCTTCGTCAGACTCTTCCTCTGAGATTTCCTCTTCGTTTTCTTCTTCGGAATCTCCCTCTCCGTCAGACTCCTCCGGATCTTCTTCCGGACTTTCCTGTCCGTCAGATTTCTCTGAATCTTCTTCCGGACTTTCCTGTTTGTCGCCGGTTTCTTCAAGTTCCGGCTTATCTCCGTTCTCTTCGGGAGCCGGCTCTTCCACCTGCCCCTCTTCTTCCTGCTCCTGTGTGTTCTGCTCCGCATAGGTCTCCATCCCGGCCTCAGCGGCGTATGCCGTCAGTGCCGTGTTCGGGATCGCCATGCTCAGCGCCAGAATCCACGCGAGCGCAGATTTTAGTAATGCCTTCCGTTTCACTTCTTTTCTCCTTCCCTTTACGCAAACGTCGTCGCAAAAAATGTACTGTATGTTCTATTATAATATAGCGCCCTGCTATTTACAATGAAATTAAATCAGGCATTTTACGTCTGTTTTTGCTCTCCTGCATACGCCAGCGGGCGGGCATTTTACTCTTTTTATCATCTTTTTTTATTAAGAAAAAACGGGATACGCCCTGCGCCCCCCGCCTTGTCTCTCACTCTCTGTATTCTTTTATCTGATCCAGAAGCGATACCGGATATCCTCCTGCGCACTGATGTGATATGGCTTCTCCACATCGGCGCCCCAGCTGTCGATACCGCCCACGCCGCGCACGGCACCGAGAATCGATACGACCGTCCGGCGAACCGGCGGCAGTTCCTCATGGTGCGTCGCATTTTCCAGCTCCAGCGCCGTATAGGGCAGACAGGAAAAGGCAAACTCCTCTCCCTCGTACGCACCGAATTTCAGCGCCGTCTGTCTCCGCTCCCCTTTTGTATTATCCAGTACCGAAGTGCGCCGCACCTCCAGCCACTTCGTCTGCATATGCACGCCGCAGTCCTGAGGCACCAGATACGGTGTGACGGGCATGCCGCTGACTTCATAGACGCCCGGGATCCCTCCTGCCATCCGGTCAGGATAGGTCTCCCCGGAAAGTCCCTCATAGGTGTAGCCGTCCGCCGCCGTCGGCATGATAAAGCGCATACCGAACACAGGAAGCTCCGGCAGTCCCTCCTGTCCGAAATAGTGTACCTCCACCCCGATACGACCGCTCTCTTCCACGTGGTAGGTGATCTCTACCTTCGCGCGTGGCGTTGTCGCTGTCTCATAGGTGTAGCACAGGATGATCTCCCCGCACATTTCTTTTCCGGTGAACCGGTTATTTGCCGGCGCTGCCGGGATCTGCACCTCTTCGCCATCCATGAGCACCTTAAGCACCGTGGAGCGGATGAAGCAGTCCGCCGCCATCCACGCTGCGCTGTTGTAGGCAAAGCCGTTTCCCCTGTCGTTGTCGGTCGCCGCTCTCCAGAAGGCCGGCTTCGGCGTGCGGTACAGCCATTCCTTTCCTTGCTTTTTCAGCGATTCCAGACCGCCGGTCGCCGCGGAGAAAATATAGGAGAAATCCTCTCCGTGTACGCCTATTGTCACATCACCTACTACGATTTTTAATGCCATAGTAATATCTTACCTCCTGCATCGCGGGTTTTTCGGTTCTGTCTGCAAACAGGATCCCATTTCCCGAAAACTCATAATCACTTGGTCTGTCGTCGAAGTCGCCGCCGTAACGCAGCACCCGCTTTCCGGTGACTTCATCGGTCACATAGAGCGCCTGATCCATGTAATCCCAGATGAATCCTCCCTGGAACATCTCATAGCGGTCGATCAGCTCCATGTAGGAATTCATTCCACCCAGGGAATTTCCCATATCGTGCATATATTCACACAGCAGATACGGCTTTTGCGGATCGTTCTCCATATAGTCGATGATCTCCTGCGGATAGGCGTACATCCGGCTTTCCACATCCGAGATCCGGTCCTTGTACGAAGGGGTGTGGTAGACGCCCTCGTAGTGGGTCAGGCGCAGATCGTCCTGCTCCTTGAAAAGGCGGTTCATCTCCGCGATGTCGTCCCCTGCAAAGGATTCGTTGCCAAGCGACCAGAACAGGATGGACGGATGATTCTTGAAGCACGCAAAATTCGTGCGCGCGCGGTCTGTCACCGCCTCTTTCCACTGCGGCACCGAACCCGGCACATTCCAGGACGGTTCGATCGCGCCCATCTTCTGCCAGGAGCCGTGGCTCTCCAGATTCGTCTCCGCCATCACGTAAATTCCGGCTCTGTCGCACAGATCGTACCACTCCCGCCTGTCGGGGTAATGGCAGGTGCGCACAGCGTTGATCCGGTTGCGCTTCATGCAGTCGATATCCCACTTCATATCCTCGACGGAGATACATCTTCCGCCCTCCGCGCTCCACTCATGCCGGTTTACGCCGCAGATGATCAGACGCTCGCCATTGAGTTTTATCACTTTATCTTCTATTTCAATACGGCGGAAGCCTACCGGACACGATACGGCCTCCAGCACTTTATTTTCCCTGATAAGTTCAAGCTGCAAGGTATAGAGATAGGGATTCCCGTTGCTCCAGGGTGTCACATCCTGCTCTTCCCAGTCAAATTCCAGACCGGGTCCGTTCCCACCGTCTTTCGGCTGCCAGTCCATCTCCTTAACAGTCCGCTCCTTTTTCTGCGCATCCAGCAGAGCCGCCCTGACGCGCACTGCCCCTGCCGTCTCATCTGCCACGGAAAGCTGCACGGATACCTTCAATTCTCCGCTCGCGTTGTCCCGGTGCAGATACGGTCTGATCCACAGATCCTCCACATGCGCCTTCGGCTTGGCGTACAGCCTTACGCTCCGGAAGATCCCGAAGAACCGGAAAAAGTCCTGATCTTCCAGAAAAGCCGCCGTGCTGCGCTTATGCACCTCGACCGCCAGCAGGTTTCCTTTTCCCCGGATATAGGGGGTCAGATCAAATTCCGACGGGGTAAAGCTGTCCTCCGCGTAGCCGATGAAATGTCCGTTCAGCCAGACATACATCGCCTGCTCCACGCCCTCGAAGCAGATGCACACTCTTTTTCCGAGAAGCCCCTGCTCCAGATCAAATCTCCTGCGATAAGAACCTACCGGGTTATATTCTGCCTCGCTGAAACTCCCCTCTTCCTTCCTGTCCTCGCCAAACGCATAGGCGGGGCGGCGGAAAATGGTTCCCTCCCACGGATACATCGTATTGATGTAGTGGATCTTATCGTACCCTGCCAGCTCAATGTGGCCGGGCACCTGTATCCGGTCAAAGCCGGAAGCGTCGAAGCCTTCGCTGAAAAAGTCCTGCGGTCTGCTTTTCGCATTGACCGAATACTGGAAATCCCACATACCGTCAAGCGACTGGTACAGAGAGCTTTCTCCCCTGTCCATCTCCTGCGGATCTGCGTAAATTTCATGGTCGCTGTGTGCCGGAAGCTGTCCTGCTCGAAATACCTGCGGATCATCCAGCCATCTGATATCCGGTTTCATAATATTCTCCATTTCTGCGCGTTGGCAAAATCCATCAGGAAGGTTGTCAGCGTCCGCAGTTTATTTTTCGGCATATACAGATAAGGAATGTACATGTCGTTGATGATATTGATCGCCTTGACGATACACACCGTCGCCGGAATGGAAGATGAGGTTGCCGTCTTCATCCACGATCTGCATGATCCAGCTTCTTCTGATACTCATGCTTCCTGTCGTTGCTGGTCGAATCCACCTCGACCGCATAGCGGATCACCATATTGTCGTTGGCGCTGATGAGCTGCGACAGACGCACGCTGCATCCGCCGCTCTCTTCCCTGTCATCCTGCCAGACCTCCAACCAGATACGTTATAAACGCTGCGATCCAGGCGATCAGGCACTGCCAGAATACCATTGCCGCCGCCCATCTGCCGCCAAGCTCCCGCTTAACAGACGCGATGGCCGCCACGCACGGCGTATACAAAAGGCTGAACACCAGAAGCGACGCAGCCGAAAGCGATGACAACACCGTATCTATGCTGCCGCCAAACAAAACCTCCATCGTGGATACTACGCTCTCTTTCGCCATAAATCCACTGATAAGGGCTGTACAGATGCGCCAGTCGCCAAGTCCGATCGGCGCAAATACCGGAACAAGCACGCCGGAAACCATAGCCAGCATACTGTCCGCCGAATCCTCCACCATGTTTAAGTGCGGATCAAAGCTCTGCAAAAACCACACCACGATCGTTGCGATCAGGATCACCGAAAAGGCTCTCTGTAAAAAGTCCTTTGCCTTTTCCCAAAGAAGCTGCGCCACGTTTTTTATCCCCGGCAGCCGGTAATTCGGCAGTTCCATCACAAAAGGCACCGGTTCGCCCTTAAACAAGGTTCCCCGATACAAAAGCGCTATGATAATGCCGACCAGAATCCCCAGGACATAAAGTCCTGCCATGATCAGTCCTCCCCTTTTCGGGAAAAAGACACTCACAAAAAAGGAATAGATCGGCAGCTTTGCCGTACAGCTCATAAACGGAGTCAGAAGGATCGTCATCTTCCGGTCTCTCTCACTGGTGAGCGTCCGCGTTGCCATAACCGCCGGAACGGTACAGCCAAATCCGATCAGCATCGGCACAATGCTCCGCCCGGAAAGTCCGATCTTACGCAGCAGCTTATCCATCACGAACGCCACTCTCGCAATATATCCGCTGTCCTCCATCAGCGACAGGAAAAAAAACAGCGTGACGATGATCGGCAGGAAGCTCAGCACGCTTCCAACGCCTGTAAAAATACCATCGATCACAAGACTATGTACCACCGCATTGACGTTCGCCGCCGTGAGCGCCGCGTCGGTAAACTCCGCAAGCCTGTCGATTCCCCTCTCCAACAGACTCTGAAGTCCTGCCCCGATCACATTGAAGGTCAGATAGAATACCAGTACCATGATACCGATAAAACAGGGAATTGCCGTATATTTTCCGGTCAGGATCCTGTCTATCTTTTCGCTGCGCAGCCTCTCACGGCTCTGCTTCGGTTTGGTCACCGTCTGCTCACAGAGTCTCTCGATGAAATCAAACCGCATATCCGCGATCGCCGCACTTCGGTCCAGTTCCCGTTCTGTCTCCATCTGTTTTACAATATGCTCCACCATCTCCATCTCATTCTCATCAAGTCTGAGCTGATCCACGATCAAAGCATCTCCCTCGATCGCCTTGGTGGCTGCAAACCGTACCGGAATCCCCGCCTCCTGCGCATGATCCTCGATCAGATGGCTCACCGCATGAATGCACCGGTGCACGGCTCCATTGTGATCATTTTTATCGCAGAAATCCTGCTTTAACGGGCGTTCCTGATATTTTGCAATGTGCACGGCGTGCCGGATCAGTTCGTCTACGCCTTCATTTTTGGCTGCCGAGATCGGAATGACCGGCACACCCAGCAGCGCCTCCATAGCGTTGACATCGATCGCGCCCTGATTTCCTACCACTTCGTCCATCATGTTAAGCGCAACGACCATTGGAATGTCCATCTCCAGAAGCTGCATCGTCAGGTACAGGTTTCTCTCGATATTCGTGGCGTCCACAATGTTTATGATCGCACGCGGCTTCTCGTTCAGGACAAAATTCCGCGAGACAATCTCTTCATTACTGTAAGGCGACATCGAATAGATTCCCGGGAGATCTGTCACCTTCGTATTGGGGTTTCCTTTGATGACTCCGTCTTTGCGGTCTACCGTCACCCCCGGAAAATTTCCCACATGCTGATTGGATCCGGTAAGCTGATTAAAAAGCGTGGTTTTTCCACAGTTCTGGTTGCCCACCAGCGCATAGGTCAGCACCGTTCCCTCCGGCAGCGGATCTTCATCTTCCTTCGAATGGTACTTTCCCTCTTCGCCAAGCCCCGGATGCGCACTGTCCTTGATCCGGTCAATTCCCTCATGGCTTCTTGTCCTCTGATGGATCGGCTCGATCTCGATCTGATCGGCCTCTGCCAGCCGGAGCGTCAGCTCATAGCCGTGAATCTGCAATTCCATGGGATCTCCCATCGGCGCCAGTTTGATCACTGTCACCTCTGCTCCCGGAATCATCCCCATATCAAGAAAATGCTGGCGAAGCGCGCCCTCACCGCCTACCGAACGGATGGCGGCGCTCTCTCCTATTTCCAATTCCTTTAGTGTCATACTGATCTAATCCTCTTTTCCGAGCACGTTCTTTGCGCATATCGGATTAGTATCAAGTTCATACTATATCCCTATGCTCTTCCGTATTTTTTTACATTGTAACATAAAATCCGCAGCACAGACAAAAAACAACGCTATATCGATCTGTTTTTTATTCAGGCTTATCGGAAGCCAGAACGCAGATCAATATAGCGAAGTTAAATTGCTTTGCTTTTTATTTCCTAATTCGTTTTTTCCGATGCGCCGTGATGATTGTATAGCTGTACGCGTTGACCGTTATCACTGCATCCCCACAGTGCGCATACCAGTTTTTCCCCTGCCGCCCGATCACGGTATCCTCTCTCCGGATCAGCTCCCGGCAGTATTCCACGGCGTCCGGCACATCAATTCCCAGATTACGCCGGATCCGATCTACGCCCATCGGCGTCGTATGCAGCCTGTCGATCTTTTCCAACAGTTCCTCTTTCATTGTATATCTTTCCTTTGTTGCCGCTTTTTCCTATGCAAGCTGCCGGATAACCGCACTCTTACACGTCTGTTACATCCTGTGTCTTACCCCGGTATCACGACCCGCAGTCCTGTCTTAAAAAGGCTCACGCCCAGCGGGATCCAAATGATCGTACAACAGCAGACAAGTCCCAGACATCCGATCGTAAGTCCCAGCGGCAACAGGATAAACAGCCACAGACACGCCTTCAGGATGGCTCCGGTCAGTTTAAAGGCAACTCCGAACAATAGCATGAGAATCGCTAAGCATAATAAAAAAAGAATCATATTTTTATTCCTCCGGCATTACGAGCGCTGCAATAATATATGCCAGGACTCCGGTGCCGGCACACAATACAAGCAGTACCCAGATCAGTCTCACAACGGTGGGATCTATGTCAAAGTATTCTGCAATCCCTCCGCAAACTCCACACAACTTTTTATCTCTGCTCTTTGTCAATCGTTTCATGATATTCTCCATTTCTGCGCACGCATTTGCGCTTACCGCTTTTGTACACTGTAACGACCCTTTCCGGCTTCTTCTCTCTGCTGCCTGTCCGGGTCTTATTTTTTGTATGTACATAAATATATCACGAACACTCCCAAAATAAAACTCTTATCCCGGCGAAATATCTATGGCTATTTTCCATACCGCTGCGAATTACCGTATATTTCCGACGTCAGCCGCCGCTTTTCTGATCGGATGGCGGATGACTGTCTTTAATTTTTCCGGAGCTGTCTTTCGCGCATCGGACAGATAGATCTCATGGTGGAGCCGTCCTTTTCCAAAATCATTCTCATACCCCTGCTCCTGTATATAGGCATCCATCAGAGCGACGCTGGCAGGTTCCGAATCAAAAGACCCCACATGAAGCATCTGGACGCAAAGCCCCTCCTCCACCTTGAGAAACTCTGCCGCCGAGCAGTCCAGCTTTTTCTTCTCGCCTGAGGTCTGCACCGCCCAGACAAAATCCGCTTCGGTGATAAAATCCGGCAGCCGGATCACGGAGATCCACTGAAATGTACTCTTGTTGCCGTAATCGATCCCCACAACGCCATCCTGCCACCAGAAGCCCTCTAACGGCGGCACGACATACTCAAAAAAGCCTTCGATCCTGTGGTCCGTCTTGTAACTCATTTTCAGCGTGTAGGCAACGGCATATAAAATACTCATCGCCCGCTGATAATCGCCATCTGACGTATTCGGATCCCCCTTACCGCGCACGGCAAGATAATTCATCGAAGGGACCGTCATGATCTCTGGCCTGTTTTGGAGCATATAGAACTCTTTGTATTCCTTCTTATAATCGAATGCCATCTTTATTCTGCTCCTTCCTGCTTTGCCTCTTCCAGGATCTCCCGCTGCCGCTTCCTGCTGAAGCCTGCAATCACAAGCTGGTAGGATTTGTCCAGCAGATCCTTTAGCAGTTCATCCGGCACCTCGCCATTCGGGTTGATGGAATTCCAGTGGATCTTGTTCATATAATAGCCCGGAATGATGTCCTCGTACTGCTGCCGCAGGAAATCGCCCTCCATCGGCTCCAGCTTCAGGGTTATGTAATAGGGCTTATCGTCCTCCCCCAGACAGAGCGCGGCAAACATTTTGCCACCGACCATGTACCGGATCCAGCCCCATTCCTGCTGGATGTCCTTTGTCACCCCTGCCTTGTCCTGCAGGTATTCATCCATCCACGAATACCTCATAAAAGCGGACGCCGCCCATATTCTGCACTGGTCAAGCCTCGCTCCGCCGTCGCCCTGCTCCTTGTCATAGGCAAACGCGTGCAGCTGCGCACACGGAAATTGATCACAGGTTCCACAATGCTCCTGCCCCTTTCCCTCACAGCACTTCTTCACCGGGCAGCTTCCCCAGAAGGGATCCGCTATCCGGGTGCATCCACTACATTTCTTTTCCTTCTGCCAGCTGCATTTGCTGCATACAATACCGCATCTTGATTCGATCATCTGTTTCTCCCTTTCATGTTCATCCTCTGTCCTGATACTTCTTTTCCATCAGTAAAATGTTCTGTCTCATTTCCTCTCTGATCTCCTTCGGCTCCAAGAGCTCCGCCCTGTCCCGGAAGGATAACAGCCATGTGATCAGATGCTCCTTGTCCGTATAATCTGCCTGGAACAATAGCTTCCCATCCGGCTGCACCTGAAAGCACTTCGGTCCAAACTCCTCGACCAGCCGCCATTTACACTCCGGCTCAAACACAGCCTTGACTTTGATTCTGCCCGGAAAGATCCTCTCGTTCGTCAGATCCGGCATCGGCACCTGTCTCCCGCTAAATTCCTGCTCCGTCATCTCCAGTCCGTCCATCCGGTTCAATTTAAACAGCCGGAAATCTTCTCTTTTCCGGCACCAGCCCCACACATACCAGCTCGACCACCGGAACAGCAGATAGTACGGCTCCATGCAGCGGACCGACTCTCCATTCGGCGAATAGTAGAGGAATTTCAGTTCACGGCATTGCCGGATAGCGGTGCGGATCAGCTCGATCTTCGGCGCAAGCGAATCCTTGTACCAGGAGGACAGATCGATCAGTACCGACTGGTTTCCTACCATGAAGTCGGAAGAACCGAGCGAAAGTTTTTCCATCAGCTGTCCGTAGCGGTTCGTCCCGTTGACGCTGTCCAGACTGCGCAGTCCCGCCAGAATATCCTGCATTTCCGCCTGTGTAAAAAGCGTCTTATCCACCTTGTAATCTTCCACGATCGAAATGCCGCCGTAGATACCCTGCTGTGTCACGATGGGAATCCCCGCCTTGCACAGATCCTCAATATCCCGGTTTATGGTCCGTCTGGAAACCTCGAATTTCTCCGCCAGATACGGGGCGGTGACCATCTGCTTTTGCAGCAGTATTGCTAAGATGCCTATCTGCCTGTCTATTTTCATAGGTTCTCCTTTGATGTTTTTCTAGCTTACAACAAAAATCACGCCAACTGTGTGTCATGTTTTGTCTGTCTTTTTGAACAGTATGACAAAAACTCCTTCTGACAAGGGGAAAACTGCTTGCTCTTATGCCAGATGATATGCGAATATATTCCGTAATCACAGGCAAAGTCCAGAACCCTCAGACTCCCGTTTCCGATCTCGTCCAGCGCGGCGATCTCCGGCAGCACACACACGCCAAGCCCCTGCCCCGTGAGTTTCTTGATCGCCTGAATACTCTCCGTCTCCACCATAATATGCGGCGTAATATTTTCCCTGATAAGCTCCTTTTCAAAATTTTGTCTGTAGTAGGCTGCCTGCTCCGCCAGGATCAGCGGTACCCCGGCAAAATCTTTTACAGACAGATTCTTCTTATTACATAATGGATGATCCGGACCTGCCAGCACACAGATTTTTTCGGGTCTTTCCGCCATATAACAGATATCCTCTTCCTTCCGGAGGTATCCTATCGTGAACGCAAGGTCAATCTCATTTTTCCTAAGAAGCGCATAGAACTCCGAACATTTCAAAATATTGAGCGTAATATCCACCTTCGGGTACTTCCCCTTATAGCCACTGATGATCTGCGGAAGCCTCGTAACACACAGGGAATCGCAGACTCCTATCCGGATATGCCCTTCGTCAATCCGGCTGTCTCCAATATGCGCCATGAAATCCTCCAGCTCCAGCATCCTCGCCGCCAGCAAAAGCAGTTTCTCCCCCTCTTCTGTCAGCGAAATCCGTCGTCCCATCCGGTTAAAAAGCGGCGTCCGCAATTCTTCCTCCAGCGTTTTTATCTGGATCGTTACATTCGCCTGTGTATATCCCAGTTTTTCAGCCGCACGCGTAAAATTTAATTCCTGCGCCAGAATATAAAACGTCCTGATCTGTTTCAGTTCCACTTTTCATAAATCTCCTTTATAGTTTCCATAAAAACCATTGATTTCTTTTATCCCATCACGCATGTTAATATGAAATCAACCGAAAGAACGCGTCATCTGTAAAGAGCCCTGTCCAATAAAACAGCGTCTGGCAGACGAGCACACTTACACAAATCCGGCAGATATTTTTCACAAGAAGAAGGGAGAAAACAACTATGAACGAATTTTGCAAAGCTCTGGTATCCGAAAAGAGAAACGAGGCCTTACCAGAGGAAATGGACTGGTTTGGCAGCCTGATCGGAACATGGGATATCCAGTGGACCGTCAATGTAGGCACAGAACATGAACAGACCCAGAAAGGAGAATGGATCTTTTCGCGCGTACTAAACGGCTTTGGAATTCAGGACTTATTCATCGTACCCTCCAGGACGGAGCGCAGGCGGTTAAATATGCCAAATGCGGAATACGGCACCACGATCCGTATGTATAATCCGGCTTCCGCCAAATGGGAAATCTATTATACCTGCATCGGCAAATATACCAGACTGTGCGCCGAGAAGATCGACGACCGGATCGTTATCACCGAGAGCACGGAAAAGAAAATGCGCTGGGTATTTTCCGATATAACGGACAGTTCTTTTCACTGGCAAAACTGGATGCTCGAGGAAAACGACGAATGGGCAGTCCGCTGTGACTGTCTGGCAACCAGAAGCCGCGCCGTTTCTTAATGTGGCAAAAAGTGTCAGAAAACAGGGCACCTGCGCCATATTTTGCTGTTCTCATGTCGTTTCGTGCTGTTTTTCTGCTTCTCGTGCAGTATGCATTGACTCTCGCCGGATATAAAATTATAGTAGATAGAAAGGCGACCATACCGCCGGAAGGAGAATCCCAAATGAGAAAACGAAGTACAAGGGCGCTTACATTTCTATTATCCGTTGCCATGACGATCAGCATGTCCGGGACACCGGTCTATGCCGTGACAGACGACCCGCAGCCGAAAACCGGTCTGTGCGAGCATCACCCGGAGCATACCGCCGACTGCGGTTACAGCGAGGGCATTGGGGCAGGTGCGTGCACTCATGAGCACACGGATGAATGTTATATAAAAGTGGATAACTGTATCCATGAGCATACGGACGAGTGCTATCCCCAGACGACGGAAGCGCTTTCCGATAATACGAATACGCTTTCTGTTCAGGAAGAGCAGGCACCGGATGCCTGTACCCATACGTGCAGTGTGGAAAGCGGCTGCATCACGGAGCAGTTAAACTGCGGACATGAACACAGCGAGGCGTGCGGATATGTGGAGGGCACAGAAGGCACGCCCTGCAATTATGTGTGCGAAATCTGTGAGAGGCAGAACGACGACAGCGACGAGGAGGATTCGTCCGACGAGGAAAAATCGGCTGCCGTAGAGCGCGTGCAGGCTATGATCGACGAGCTCCCGGACGAGGTCACAGAGGAAAACGCGGAGGAAGTCGAAGAGATGATCGAAGCCATCGATGAGGCAAAAGCGGAACTGACAGCCGAGGAAGTGAAGCTGCTCGACCTTACCCGCTACAAGAAAGCTCTCGCGGCACTGAAGGACCTCTCCACGTCCAGACAGGCAATGGAAGAGACGGGGCTCTCTTTAAGAATAGAAAATGACTATGGCGAAAAGTGCTTTGACAACTGGGCAGACCTTATCTACTGGATCAGGGGTTCTGAGGTCACCACAACCATTACACTGCTCGACGACGCCACCATTACCAGTCCGCTTACATTTACCAATGTGCTTCTGGGTGATATCATCCTGGATCTTGACGGGCATACGCTGTCCGGCGATATTGCCGATGCCCCCATTATCGATGTGAACCCTACCACGGTACGTAGCATCCATATCCAGAACGGCACCATCAAAAATACACACGAAGGCGGCCGGGCGATTTATTTTGGCGACGGAAAACTCACGCTGAAGGATGTAAGCGCCACAGGCGATGTCGTTTTGGGCAAAATCTATGGCAGCAGCGGAAACTACGTGCCTACCTTCCTTGGCGGTGGAACATTTTCGAAGATCTACGCTGAAAACTCTAATGTGAACTTATCGATCATGCTTTCTCCCGGCTGCTATGTCCTGGATGCAAATGGACAACGACTGGACGCGAATCCCAATTACTCCTCGCTGGAAAATGTCACGATCAAATCCTGCGATCACAAAAATGAGGCTGGAGAATATACATTTGTTAAAGAAGCGGGAAAATTTGTATGTACCATATGCGGCAATGTCTGTCGCCATACTGATCTGACGCAGGACGAACGCATGTGCCTTGCTTGCGGTTCAGAGATTACCGCCACCATGACCAGTATGGCGCCGATACGGCATTACACCTCCTTTAGCGAGGCCGTAGACGATGTAAGAAACCGCCGCGGCAACCGGACGGTCCATCTGCTGTGTGATCAGGTTAGCACCCGGCTTATTTTTAGTGATCAGTTTACCATCAATTTTAATGGATTTAGGCTGTGCCAGACTGCAGATGAGACGGTTGTCGAAAACGCCCTGAGTTTCCAAAATATGGACAGTGACTATGCCGGACACTACGTCGGAACGCTTCTGGTGACAGGAACCAGCAACCCCATTGGCATTATAAAGGTTCCTGCAGAGAATAACGATCTGCGCATCGACGGACTGGTCTTTACTGGAAATGGCAGGGCTGAACTCTCCGGCGGCACGTTTGGGTCCATTACCATGAGTGGCAGCGCCACTCTCAAATCGCTGCTCAACGAGGGTTATTATTTTAAATCTGCGGATGACAAACCGGTTCAGATCACCACGCAGACTTCGCTTACAGAAGTCACCGTCACACCCTGCGATCACGCGTGCGGCGTGTTCCATGTACAGGATGAGGCTACCGGTACGGATACCTTTACCTGTCCCTGCGGTCAGAAGACCTTTGGGGCAAGCGTGACCAAGGACGGACAGGAGGCATACTACCAAACCCTCCAGGAGGCCTTTGACGCCGCAACAACCGGCAGCACCGTCAAACTTCTGAGTAAACCGACTGCCAACGCCACAACGCTGGAAGTGCGCAGCGATATCACGTTTGACCTAAACGGACAGGATCTCTCATCAGGCGCTGGTCTGGCACTTAATGGCAAAGTTACTTTGATCGGAAGCAGTGCAGGCAGTAACCTGGGAATTCCCGTCACGGTCAAGAGCGGCGCCAAAATGACCGTTCCTGCGACATACTCCGACAGTACGGCAAACCAGCTCACGCTGAAAAAAGCAGCTATTACCGTAGCAAACGGCGGCGTGGCAGAACTGAACACCGGAACCAACGAAAACTGTTCTGTAACCGTCTCTGGCAGACTGACTGTCACAGGAGGCAGCTACGGGGCGATCACCCTGAAAAACGGCAGCGAAATGGATCTCCGCGGTGGAAGCTGTACTTCTCTTTCTGCGGAAGACCAGGGAAAGGCGGCTGTTTCCGGTGGAAAAATCGGAGAGTTCCATATCATGGGCAGCTATTCCGGTATCGAAATAGCGGACGGCAGCTTTGACAAGATCATCCTGTATGAATATGACACCGCCATCGGCAAACAGTTCCGCACGGTCACATACGCGGACTTTGCGGCGCTCCCGGAGAGCGGCAAGGCTTTCCGGAAAACAGACAATACCTGGGTCAACCGCGACGATGTAAAGGAATATAACCTTTCTGTGGCAAAGCCGTGTAAAATGATCGAAGATGTCACCGTTGGCGACATTCCGCTTGGCGGCGTGACGGCCTACAGCCGCATCACAGACACCGACTATCCCGGACCTGTCAGCGTAGAGTACGGCGCGCAAACGGACAAAGAATTCAGTCTGCGGGCAAAAATGCAGCTTCCGGAAGGCACAAGTTCCTCTGTAACTTATCAGTGGTATGAAATAGACGCCGACGGCAGCCGGACCAAAGCCGGCTCTTCCAGCAGCGACGGAATCTATGCTCTTTCTCCGACGCTTGCGCTCGGCGGGCACACCTACCTCGTGGAAGCCAACCTTAACGGCTACCTTGTAGAAAGCGCACCGTACACCGTGACGATCGTTCCCCGCGTACTGGCCGGAGCACCGGTCGCTGACGAGGATACCCTCACCAGGGTTTATGACGGCACAACCGACACGAACCTCAAAATTACCGGTTTTTATGCCTCTTCCAGCGGAACCGATCCGGTTTCTCTCACGGAGAGCGACCTTCAGATCGACCGCGCAAGCTATGAGGCTCCCGCTGCCAACGATCACTCGGCTATCCACTGGTCAGGCACGCTCCTTAACCCGAACTATGCCTTTGACTCCAAAGGAAGCATGACCGCCGACGGCGTGATCGCAGCCTCCATCACAAAGGCTCCCGCCCTGACGGCGTCATCCGGTGAGCTGACTGTCCGCAACGGCGCGGCAGCGACTTACACCTATGATCTCAAGTCGCTCCTGCCAGAGCCTGAGGCGCCCAAAACCTACGGCAGGATCAATGGCTATGCGATCGATGCTGTGGATCTTGGCAGCTACTACACCGACGGCGTGGCGGTCACGAACGGCGTGCTGCGCCTTCCGGTCGAGAAGGTGCAGACCAGCCAGACCGGAGAAATCGGCACAGTGACGGTCAAAGTCTCCACCCAGAACTATCAGGATATCACACTGACACTCAAAGTCAGTGCAACAGATAAATTGCAGCCCACACTGAGCGGCAAGGTCACCCTCAGCAAAAAAACGCTGACCTATGGTCAGACGCTGAGCGCGATCACCATCTCCGGCAGGATGAAAGACGGCAGTAAGACGGTTGCCGGAACCTTTGCCTGGCAATCGCCCGACCAGATACTGAACGCGGGCGAAGAGGCACAGACCGTCGGCTGGATCTTTACACCCAAAGACCAGGATAACTACCTGGAAGTCACCGGCACGGCAGAGATCAGCGTGAAAAAGGCTGCCCTTTCCGGCAAGCCCGGCTACACGCCTGTCAAAGAGTCCGGCAAGACCCTTGCAGACGTACCGCTCACACCCAACGAAAGTTGGCCAGAAGGAACGCTCCGATGGATGGACTCTTCCTACCGTTACGAACTGTCCAGCCTCACCCCGGTCAAGGCCAACACAGCCTATCACTGGGTATTTGAACCGAATGACATGACAAACTATGAGATCCTGCGCGGCACGCTGAAGCCCTACGTCGTCTCTGCCGGAGGAAACGGCAGTTCCGGCAGCGGCAGTTCTGCGGATACCGGCTCATCCGGCAATGGAAACTCCGGCAGCAATGACCAGACGGGCACTGCTCCGTCCGGAAGCGGCGGTTCGTCCGGCCAGGGTTCCGCTGGCAACGGCGGAAGCACAGCGAGCACACAGAGCCCCGCGCAGCCCCGGATAGATCTTCCCACGACCACCGAAACGCAGCCTGTCACACCGGATGCAGACGGCCGTGCGACCATCGACGACAGCGCAGTCCAGGCTGCCATCAATGCGGCAAAAAATAACGCGCAGAAGAACGGGCGCATCGCAGACGGCATAGCCGTGACCGTCCCCGTCACACCCGGAAAAGAACAGACCTCTTTTCACGTGACGCTCACAGCCAAAGCCCTCGACGCGCTTACGAACGCGCAGGTAAAACGGCTGGAGATCAGTCTGGACGGCATAAGCACGTATTGCCTGAACGCCGACCTTCTGAAATGGCTGAATAGCTTATCGACAGACGGAGACATCCTTTTCCGGGTAAATCAAGTAAAGAAGCTCCCTTCCAGAAAGGCTAAGACAGCTATCGGAAACCGTCCGGTCTACGATCTGTCGCTAGCTTACCTAAACGGTAAAAAGGAAGTTCCCATCACCGACCTGGACGGCCACACGATCACGATACGCCTGCCCTATACTCCGGCGACGGCAGAACAAGGCGGCAGCCTGTTCGCAGTCTATGTGAACGACGCAGGCAAGGTAGAATGGCTGACAAATTCCAGCTATCACGCTGATCTCGGCGCGGTGATCTTCGAAACCGACCACTTCAGCATTTACGGCATCGGCTATAAGAAGCAGAGCTCGTCCTTCAAGGACATCTCCAGCCATTGGGCGAAGGATAACATTCTCTTCGTGACCAGCCGTGATCTGCTTTCCGGCACCGGCAAAAAACAGTTCAGCCCCGACGCAGGCATTACGCGCGGCATGTTCGCCGCAGCCCTCGGACGGCTGGCTGGGATCAACCCTGCCGACTACAAGACCGGAACATTTACCGATGTCCCGGCAAACGCCTCCTACGTGCCCTATGTAAACTGGGCCGCCGACAAAGGCATCATACCCGCGACCGGCAAAACAACCTTTTCCCCGGACGATGACGTGACCCGCGAAGAAATGGCGGTCATCATGGCAGCCTATGCGAGGGCGACAGGGCACAGCCTGCCAGTCGCACAGAAAGCCGTGACCTTTACCGACCACGCGAAGATATCCGGCAGTGCAAAAGGCGCAGTCAGCGCTACGCAGCAGGCCGGGATCCTCGCAGGAAAAGACGGGAACCGGTTTGACCCGCAGGGAATTGCAACCCGCGCCGAGGCAGCAACCGTCCTGCGGCAGTTCATAGAAACATCCATTGACACGCAGGCCACCCAGGGCTGGAAACAGAATCACAGCGGCAGATGGAGCTATTACAAAAACGGCGTGATAATGGTGAATACCACCGTCGATGGATATAAGATCGATGTGAATGGAATAAGGATAGAACGGTAGAAATGTATAGGTTTTAGGTTGTTTTATGGAAGAAAAGGATCGCCGCCCCTTGCGGGGCGGCGGTTTACTTTTTAGGGCTCGGTGAAATGAAATTGTGTCAGTTTGCCACAAATGATGTAGCCGATTCTTTGATAACGATCTATCACGCGTGGCAGTCACCGTTGTTCCAATTATAGATTTTTTGAGACCATTTCAAGTTTTGTGTAAACGTTAAAAACTGATATAAGATTTGTGAATAGTTACAAATGGGCAGAGCCGATTTTCC
>OIZL01000288.1_pt1 | contig 41039 bp, 45 predicted proteins | sample 1588541 | NCBI WGS metagenome assembly OIZL01 (sample SAMN03283285) | human gut metagenome | biome: human-associated habitat; material: feces | host: Homo sapiens | place: Peru | collected 2012 | reverse complement strand
TATACAACTAAAACAGAAACAGAGAATGGAACCAATGTAACATTAGAAAATCACACATTTAAATTTAAAGTTAATGTAAATACATATGAACCAACTGGAGTAGACACTTTAATAGCATTAACAAATAATAAAGATGATAGTGGACTATATACCATAACACATGAAGCTGATAGTACTTTACAAATTGGAACTAATGAAGACATAACAGAATATAGATATCGTGGAGCAAATCCAAGAAATTATGTAACATTTAATGGAGAAACATGGAGAATACTTGGAGTATTCCCAGTTGATGATGGAAATGGGAATATAGAAAACAGAATTAAATTAATACGAAACGAAAGTATAGGAACTAAAAATTGGGATACAAATAATAAAAATAATTGGACTACAGCAAGTTTAAATTCAGAATTAAATGAAACCTATTTAATAGGACTAACAAGTAAAGTTCAAAATATGATAGGCAATGCCAAATATTATTTAGGCGGATGTAAAAGTAGTCAAAATATTCAAAAAGATGTAATGTATCAATACGAAAGAAAGATAAGTGGTAGTGATTATTACTATGGAACAAACCCAAATAGTTGGATAGGCAAATTAGCATTAATGTATGCGAGTGATTATGGTTATGCTGCAAGCGATGAATGCACACAGACATTACATAACTACAATAATTCAACATGTAAAGAAAATAATTGGCTATACAACATAAAGGTTAATGAGTGGACATTACCTCAGGTTAATAGTGATAGTAGCCTTGCGTTCAGTATCATTTCAATTGGAGGTGTTGGAAACTTTATGCGTTATGTTTATGGAGACTTACTTGCTGTAAGGCCAGTCCTTTATCTAGCATCATCAGTTAAAATAACTGGAGGAACAGGAACTAGTGATAATCCATATACATTTGGATTATAAGATGAATTTTAATATTCATCTTTTTAAATATAAAAATATTTAATTATTTTCTTCATTTTTAATGTAATATTTGATAAAATAATATATGTAATAAGTAGGGTGTTAATATGGAAGATAAAAGAAATTATTTATTTTATGATTATATTAAAGATTATATTGATTATACTAAATATGAAAGAAAATTAAGTAAAGAAACTAGTAAGAATTATGAATATGATTTAATGCATTTTAGTATGTTTTTAGAAGATAATAAAAATGAGTATAATTTAAATGATATAACTTCTATTAAACAGAGTATAATTGAAGACTACCTTAGTTATTTAAATACTAATAAAGATAGTAGAACTATAGCTAGAAATATGACTTCTTTAAATAACTTTTTTAAGTATTTAATGATAGAAAAAGTAATTGAAGTTAACCCATGTGAATTTATTGATAGACCTAAACTTAGTAAAAAATTGCCAAATGTATTGAGTGTTGAAGAAGTTGATAAACTTTTAGATATAAAACTTAATACAAGATTTGACTATCGTAATAAAGCTATGTTAGAATTATTATATAGCAGTGGACTTAGAATAAGTGAACTTGTTAATTTAACAACTAGAGATATTGATTTTACTAATTCAATTGTCAGATGTTTTGGTAAGGGTTCTAAGGAAAGAATTGTTCCTATTAATGAGTATTCACTTTATTATATTAAGTTATACTATGACATGAGAGATACATTTTTTAAAGGTAAGGTAAATGATTATTTGTTTTTAAATAATCATGGAAAAAAGCTTACTAGACAAGGTTTTAATAAAATTCTTGATAAAATACTTGAAACATGTGATATAAATAAAGAAGTAACACCACATACGCTTAGACATTCTTTTGCAACTCATATGTTAAATGGTGGTGCTGATTTAAGAAGTATACAGATTTTACTAGGACATAGTGACATTTCTACTACAAAAATATATACACATATTAGTAGAGAAAAGGTTAGAAAAGATTATGAAATGTACCATCCAAGAAGTAAGGAGGAATAATATATGAAATTTAACAGAGTATTTTTAATTGTTTTGGATTCTTTAGGAGTAGGAGAGGCTAGTGATGCTTTAAAATATGATGATGTTGGTAGTAATACCTTAGGACATATTAATGAAGCAAGGAATTTATTTGTTCCTAATTTAGAAAAGTTAGGGTTTCTTGATACTTTAAAACTAAGTAATAAAAAAGATGTTGATGCTTATTATACAATAGCTAGCACTAATAATCCTGGAAAAGATACTTTAAATGGCCATTATGAAATGATGGGGATTAAAATTACTGAACCATTTAAATATTTTTATAAAGAAGGATTCCCAAAAGAATTAATAAATGAAATAGAAAGACAAACTAAAAGAAAAGTTATTGGAAATGTTGCCGCAAGTGGTACAGAAATTATCCAAGAATTAGGGGAACAGTCAATAATGGAGGGAAGTTTAATTGTTTATACTTCTCATGACTCTGTTCTTCAAGTGGCAGCTCATGAAAAAGTAATTCCAGTTGATATGTTATATAAATATTGTGAAATAATAAGAAGAATAACAACAGATAATAAATGGAAAGTTGGAAGAGTTATTGCAAGACCATTTGTAGGAAGAAAAAAAGGTGAATTTAAAAGAACTACTGGAAGAAGGGATTTTTCTTTAAATCCACCATATAAAAGTGTTTTAAATTACTTACAAGATCATGATTTAAGCGTTATATCTATTGGAAAAATATATGATATATTTAATGGTCAAGGAATAACTAAAAAAATATCTTCTGGTACTAATAAAGAAGGAATTGATAAAATACTTGATATTATGGATAAAAAGTTTACAGGATTATGCTTTGCAAACCTAAATGATTTTGATTGTTTATATGGCCATAGAAGAGATGTAAATGGCTATGCTGATGCGATTGAAGCTTTAGATGTAGAAATACCTTTGATGTTAAATAAACTTAATCCAGACGATTTATTAATTATTACAGCAGACCATGGAAATGACCCAACATTTAAAGGAACAGATCATACAAGAGAATATGTACCTGTAATTGTTTATAGTAGTGTCTTTAAAGAACCTAAGCAACTTGATAAATTACCATCTTTAGCGGATGTTGGTGCTACTATTGCCGAAAACTTTAATGTGGAAAAACCTGCGATAGGAAATAGTTTTTTAAATAAACTTAAATAGGAGAGTAGTTAATATGAAATATGTAAAGATAATAAGTTTAATGCTTTTTGCGGTACTTCTTGTAGGATGTGGAAGAGATTTAAATAACATAACAAGTAAAACATCATATGTAATGAATGAAAAAGCCTCAATGGATAAATTAGAAATAACACTTACTAATGCTAAATATTTAGATAATGATATTATAGAATTTGTCTTTAAAATAACTAATAATAGATCAAACTCTATTACATTAAATCCTGATAATAATTTTAAAATATATAATTCCACAAATGCTCAAATACCTAATATTTATACAAATGATAGTAATATAATTAAATCTAAGGATACAATGAATTATACACTACAATATAATATTAAAAATAGAGAATTATATGAAATTTATTTTTATTCAGGTATAGTAGAAAATAATATAAAATTTACTATTACTAGTAATAATATTAAATAAAGAAAACGACTAAATAATGTCGTTTTTATATAACTTTAGGAGTAGAAAAGAGCTATTTATTATAATTAAATTGTTTTGTATCGGTTAACCTACGAATAAACGAACATATGTAATTTATTAAATATAATTTATAAAATTAAATTTAATTGAACTAAAAATATAGAATTAAATATTATAATGTGATATATTTATATATGAAAATAATAAAACTTATATTTAAAAGAGAGTAGTATAATAAAATATTATATTAAAAAAGAAATGAATATATAGAAGTTGACATAATATCAAGCACATAGTTAACAATGTATGTATTATATTTAAAATTCACACAAAAACGGCTTAAATTAAGTCGTTTTTATTTTTTTAATATAACTATACTAAAATGTTTTAAAATTGCTAAAAAGGGCATTAATCGACCTTTCTTACAATATCTTTTACTTGTAATTTTTCTTCATCATTTTCAAAATATATTTTATAACCACAATTATTTGCTATTTTTTCTATTGTATCAAATGCAATTATTCTTTGGTTTTTTTCATATCTCGATAAATTTTGCTGACTTATATTTACTATTTTTCCTAATTGTTGTTGATTTAGACCTTTTTTTATTCTCATATATTTTAACATTTTTCCTATCATTTTATCACCCACAATTAACTTACCATTTTGGTGTAATATTGTCTTGACATACACCAACTTGGTGTGATATATTTTAATTACAGATATACCAGAATGGTGTATTTAGAAAGGAGACCATAAAAATGGAATTAAATATTATATTTTTAAGTGTACTAAAGTACAAAGACAAAGAAACAGGAAAGGAAAAAATAAGATTTTCTTATTTGCTAAATGACGAAAAAGCAAAAAGAAATGATAATACTTTAAAAGGTTTAAGTGAATTGTCATTTTACTCAGATAGCACATTGCCATTTGAAAAATTATCAGGTGATGATGCCTTACAACCTATGGTATTAATAGTTGAACAAAAACCTAGTGTATCTAATCCATTAAAGCAAATATCACAAGTAACTGCCATTCAAACAAAAAATGAAATTATTAATTTATTTTAATATTTTATATAAAAATTTTGTGTGTGTTTTTGATAATAGTTTTAACGATTTGGAAGTAGGGGAGTTATTTAAAGTAAATTCTTTACTTGTTGCTAGATTAGATCTTAATGAAAAACCTAGTTTATTAAAAATAACAAAAAGAAAATTAAAAAGAATACCTTACAAAATAGGTAAATTCTTAATAAAAATAGGGGAGCGACTTGTATATAAAAAATCAAGAAAACAATATGTAACTATTGTAAAGGAACGCTACTCTTGGTGGAAATAGTTTAAAACGTGATAAGCGTTTTAATAAATAAAAAAGAAGAAAGGAGAAAGGCTTATGGTTCATTATATGTTAATGGGTGAAGGTGCAGCCGCTACTGGTATGGATAGTATTGTAACAAAACTTAATACAGGTATTAGTTCAAGTACTTTATTTGGTACAGTTGAAAGTTTAATGCCTTGGGTTATCACTTTAGTAATTGCTTGTCTTGGATTATATTTCTTACGTAAATTAATCAAAGGTGCTAGTAAAGGTAAAGTTAAATTTTAACACTTAGGTGGTGGAATATTCCACCACCTATATTTTTTGAAAGGAGAATTGAATATGTTTGACATTACAGTCCAAATGTTTATACAGTTAATAGACATCTTTCCAGTTTTATTTTTACTGTATATAATTTTTGATTTAATAGGTGCATTATTATTCAATAAAAATTGATTATGATATATGTACCTGATTTAACTAATTATAAGTGTTTTGTAGTACGAAATGATAGTACTATAAGAGCATATAAACAGACGCCAAGAAATAATGCTGATATTGAATATAGAGATTATTTTTATACTGCTAATTATCTTTATCAGGACGGAATACAGAGTTTTAGTAGTTATTCAACAATACCTATTTGTTTAGATAATAAAAATTTAACTACAGATTTTCAATATAGAAATGATTATGCTGATATTTTAGTAATATTTTTAATATATTTTATATTTGGTTTTTACATTCCTATAAAAATTTTTTTACGTTTGTTTAAGAAAGGAAGATATTTATGAGTTTAGATGAGATAATTGAAAAAATAGATGAAATAAAAGATGAAATTGTTAAAAGATTACAAGAATTAAATGATATTAATGAAAGTTTAATACTTTTTAAAAATTTTTGGGAGGAAAAAGAAGATGAAGAAAAAAAGAAAAATAATAGTACTATTATTTAGTTTATTTTTATTCATTCCTACTTGTTTTGCTGCTTCTTCTGATTATGTAAGTGGAACTTATGCTTTATATACTTATGATTATAATATAGCAACAGGTCAGCATACGAACGCCACTTGGTCTAGTTATAAAAATGTAACCGAAACTACTACTTTTAGTACTTCAAAATCTATAGGACGTGGCGCTATAAGAATATATGGAGGAAGTAATTATACTTATACTTCTAATTATACTTATGTATTTAAAATTAATTTAAAAATAGGAACTCAAAACGAAAATGTATGTGCTAATTTTTCAGTACCTGCTTTGATGTATAGTACATCATCTTCAACAACAAATACTTCTTTTACTGAATTAGCAAAAGATAAATATACTACTTCTTGTACTTCTAAATCTGATGGCTCTTACAAAATACTTACAATTAAATTACTTTTTCAGCCTCCAGTTGATATTAGAGCATTACAAGTAAGTTTTTTAAGAAGTGATCCAAAAATAGTATTAAATAGTTTTAAAGTTGAAAATATAGAAATAAATTACGATAACAATGACGGAACTTTAGTTGCAGGAGCAGTCGAAGAACAAACAACAATAATAGAAAATAAAACTACTGATATTATAAACAAACAAGAAGAATTAAAAAATTCTATAAATGACGATAAAACTGACGAGGCTACTTCAAAAGCAGGAGAATTTTTTAGCGGTTTTGAGACAAATACTTTTGGCTTGACTTCAATAATAACAGCGCCTTTAAATTTAATAGGTTCAATAACTTCTAGTACGTGCAGTCCTTTGGGTTTAACTATTCCATTTATACAAAAAAATAATACGTTAAAACTACCTTGTCTTTCGAGCATTTATCAAGAACATTTTGGTACATTTTTAACTATTTATCAAACTATAACTTTTGGAATTGTGGCTTATTGGGTTTGTGTAAGAATTTTTGCTCTTGTTAAAGATTTTAAAAACCCAGACCATGACGAGATTGAGGTGTTAGATTTATGATTAATAAAATTTTAATGGGAATTATTAAACTAATAACAGGTTTAGTAACTCTAATATTAAGTCCAATAGATAATTTAATACAAAGCGCTCTTCCTGATTTATCAAGTGCTTTAACAGGAGTTGGAAATTTCTTAAATCTTATTTCTAATTCAATAGGTTGGGGAATAAGTGCGCTAGGACTATCAAACGAAACATTAAGTTTAATTGTAATGTATTTTACCTTTAAACTTACTGCACCAATGATGTTTTATATGATAAAGTTAGCACTTACTTGGTATAACAAAATAAAGCCTTAGTGCGCGATATACTCGCGCATAGGCGCAAAGAAAGGAGAAAAAATTATGAATTTACGTATTATTTTTTTCATCGTTTTAATAGTAGTTTTATTAATCAGATTTAGAAAAACTAAAATCAAGTGGCGTACTTTTTTTCGTAAAGGTTTTGCACCAAAACGTGGAAAATTTGGCGTCTACTGCTACTGCGGTAAGCAGGGGAGCGGAAAAACTTATTCCGCCGTTGAATTTATTTTGAATAACTCTCATATGCCAATTTATTCCAACGTTTCTACTATCAAAGGAGTTGACTACGAATATTTTAGCGGTTTTGACAACCTCTTAAAACTGCGCGATAAAACCGATTGCATAATTTTTTACGACGAAATTTTTACGGCGCTTACAAAATCTTCAAAAATGACAAAAGAAGTTCTTGATTTTCTTTCTCAAATGAGAAAAAGAAGAATTATTTTTATAACAACAGCGCAGGAGTGGTTGGAAATCAATATAACATTGAGGCGATATTGTAGATTCCAAATTGAGTGTAAAATGCTTAATATTTTTGGTCTAGGTTTATTGATAAAACGAATGTATGACGCTGAACAATTAAAGTGGGACAACTTAGAAAACGAATACATAGCGCCACTTGTTGAAACTACTATATCAAAATGTAATATTCGTGTAGCAAATAGTTATGATACTTTCGAACAAATAAAAACTTAAAACGCTTAAAAAAATTTATATATTTATATTAAATTTTTATAAGTGTAACGCCTAGCGGCGAAGAGCGTAAAAAAGTTGGGCTCTTACTTGACTAAAGCCCAACTTAACCGAATTTTAAGGAGAAAATTATATGAAAACTAATCGTTATTTTGATAAAAAAACGCATATAAATTTGCATGAGTATAATACAACTAAAACAACCTTTAAAAACGGAACTGAAAAGTATATTAAAACATCTTTTTCGAATTTTAAAGGAAAATCCGAAATATATAAACATGATGGTAGTATGTCAACCGAACAATTAGAAGAAAAAACAAGAAAATATTTAAAAAAAGTAAAAAATAATATAATAAATTTAGCATTTAACTATAACAAATGGGAATATTTTATAACGTTAACATTTGATTTTAGAGAAATAGGGGAGTACTCCCATGAAAAAGCAATCACAATGTTAACGAAATGGATTGATAATCAAAAACACCAAAATAAAAATATGACATATTTGTTAGTGCCTGAATTTCATAAGTCGGGTAGGTTACATTTTCATGGACTAGTTGCAAATGTGCCAAACTGGAAATTGAAAGAAGCAAGAAACCCGAAAACAAATAGACTTATAAAAGAAAATGGTTTACAGATTTATAATTTAGAAAATTATAAAATAGGGTATACAACAATTTCAAAAATACAAGATCAAGAAAAAGTATCGAACTACATTAGTAAATACGCCACTAAGGAGTTAATCACATTAAAAAACAAAAAACGTTATTGGTATTCAAGAAATTTAGAAAAACCTAAAATTGATTATTTATTTTTAGAAGAAAATTTGGTAGAATATTTAGTAGAAGATAAGAACATAACTTATGTAAAAACAATAGAGAAAGAGAATTGTAAATTTGAAATAATTAAAACACAAGTTGACATAATATCAATTATACGAATTTATATATTATATAATAAAACAATATAATTATGTATAAAATATACTTTATTTATATTGTTTTTTAATTATATTAATCTATTGTAATTTAATTCGAGATGGATAACTTATCATCTTTTTTAATCTCGATTGAATCTACAGGAGTCTCTTTATTTAATATTTCATCAATCAAAGGCATTATTCCTTTATTATCTTCATTATGGACATAAAATTGATAATATATATTAGGAAGGGGACTTGCTCCAATTAAAATTGGTCCATCATTCGTTATAGCAATATCCCAGCTAACATATCTTACAGTTTTAATTATTTTTGAAAGATCTTTTACTAATGATTTAATTTCATTTATATATGGTAATTTAATATTATTTATTTTTTCTTTGGTAACTGGATGAAAATAATAATTATTTAAACCCCTATCACAAAATGGATGTAGTGAAGTACCAGTTTCTATATCTATTTTATTAGTCATTCCTCCCCTTTTTAATGAATCTACGATAGAGTTATTGCCTAAATTTAAATTTATGGAAATTATATATGTAATATCATTATACAAAATTGTTACCACAGTTACTCTATTTATACTTTTACTATATAATTTATTTAAATAATTATGTTGTTTTATAACCTCTTCTACTAAAAGTAAATCTTTATCTTTTAAATAGTTATATAATTCTTTTATACTATTATAGTCCCCTACTTTTATTTTTTCTATTCTTTTTCCTTCAGTATTATCATTAGGTTTAGCTATAATATAATCCATATTTTTTATAAAACATTCAAACTCATTGTAATTTTTTCTATTAATAAACATCCATTTTCTTTTTAAATAATCATCGAAAACCTCATTAAATTCATTTTTATTTTCAAATATATGTAGTTTACTATAATCATTTAATTTATTTGTTAAAATAAGATTTTTACCGCTTGTAAGAATAGTTTTTCTTTCTTTATTATTAAGTAAATACATACTAAACATTTTATAATCATTTAAATTAGCTTTATATTTTATTTTACAAAATAATATATCAATTAATAAATATAATTTTCCTATGTAATACTTATTATTAATATAACTTATAACATTATTTAATTTTTTATAATTTTTTTTAATATTATCCATAGATATATCCCCTATTCTTTATTTAAAGATATAATAAAGAAAGAGTATAATTTGTCGTATTTTAATTTAAATAAAAAAAAATACAGAAAATAATTTTCTGTATTAAAATTTTCTTGACATGATTTCTGCTATTTTTTCAAATACTTCTTTAGCATTACTTTCATTAATTGAAGTATAACCAAGTTCATTTAAAGCTTGAGTCTTGAATGAATTTAATTCTTGCGTTCTACCTAATTTTTCTTCTTTTTTACTTGCTATTTCTTGTTCAAACATTTTATGTGTTTCAATTACTTTACTACGAGATGCTCTACCATTTGAATAAAGGTTCATTGCAGAATATAATATTCCTTCAAAAGTGTATTGTTTATCTTCATTATATATATATTCAAGTGGATCAACTAAACAATTAGATTTAGCCATATATGCTAAGAAATATTTTAATTCTTCAAGCTGATCCATTGTTTGTAAGAAATAGAATAAGTATTTTAAAGTATTATAACCATTTTCTTTATCATCTTCTAATTTTTCTTTTAAAAGTCCAATGATATCTGATAATAAAGCTTGTTCTTTTTTATTTAAACCACTTAAATTATTTAAATCTTTGTTTAATATATTATCATCATTATCTAATTTTGTTTCAATTTGTTCGATAAAAGTTTTATCCACTTTAATCTTTTTAAGCTCGCTTTCTTTTTCTACACCAAATAAACTAAGTAATTTATTTAATTTATCTTTAGGAAGTTCATCAAGAGATTTAAAACCTAAATAATTATATAACATTTGTCTTGATACTCCTAGATATTTAGCAACATTTACTTTAGATAATCCACATTCATTTATAAGTCTATTTATTTCATTCATATAATATATTCCTCCTAGTACTATCTAATATTATTGTATCATTTATGTAAATAATGTCAAGTAATAAGTAAACTAATGATTAGATTTTTCATTTGTTTTAGGATTTTCAAACTCTTTTAGAGTGTAGTTATAAGCTTCTAAAGACTCTTCTTCAAAATCTAATTTATCATCTTGATTTAAAGTTTTCATTAAATATTTAGTAAAATAAGGGTTAATAACAGTTAATGGTCCAAGTAAATATGTTCCATAAAAATTATTTTTCTTAAATCCTTCAAAAGAATCTTCAAAATTATTTCCTAATCCTTTTATTTTAGTGATAAATTTATCTTTTTCATCTATTCCATATATAAGTGAAAATTGACTTTTATGACCAATTATTTTAATATTATTAAATTCTCCAAGAAATAAATAATTATATCTTTTATTCATAGTTCTTTTAGCATAATAATCAAAAATATTTAAACATGGAATTGTTTTGTTTTCATCTATTATTTCTTTACCGAATATTTCAAAAGCATTACCTGTAGCTAAAATAACTTTATTTTTATCAATAAGTTCTTTTAATCTATCTTTATATGGTAAAAGCTTACTTATTATTATTTCTTGATTTTTTTCAGTACTACTGCCAAGATAAATTAAATCTATATCTTCTTCGATAAAATGAGGTGTTTCGTTAAGTGTTGTTTCATATATAGTGGCATTTTTAAAACATCTTTCTAAATATATATGATTATAATAATCACCATATAAATTGCATACCTCTTTGTATAAAATTTCTATTTTCATAAGTTCTCCTTTTTGATTTTTTCAACTATTCTTTCATTAATTTTAGCGGCTTTTGACACTAATAAAATGTCAAGTAAAATATATATTTTACTTATACCTTCAGTTGTAACGAAATCGACTACATCATCCTCTTTATCACAAGTAAATATTTTTTCTTTATCTATACCAGCAAGTAAAAGTCTAAGTTTATAATCTCTATTTCTTACTCCTCCAACGATTATTTTTTTAATATTAGGTTTATTTAATAACTCAAAATCAGTATCGTATATCCAAGTCATTGTTTCACTGTTATTTTTACTATCAAATTGATCATCAAGAATTAATACTATTTCAAGATTATCGTTTAGACCACTTAAATAATCACATACTCTTGATGTAGCAACAGCATTTAACCCCTTACTAACAAAATTTATTACTTCAACACCATTTGCGTAATTAGACATATATCTAATTTTAGGTAGTTCTAGTTTTTCTATAATTGATTTTATTTTGTATTCATCAATATTTAAAGTAAATAATGTTGTAATAAGGGCCATCTCGTTGTAACAATTAAAAATAGAATCATTAATCATTTTAAATTTATAATTATTGTTTTTATTAGTAACATTTATTCTGTTATTTTTATAATCTAAGTTTCCTAAGAAGTCTGCTTTTTTGTTCTCAAAACTACAATTAGGACAATGTACTTGGCCTATTTGATGGTATCTTATATAATCATATTTTAAATTACTTGAACATTTTGGACAAACTAAAAAGTCATTTATCAAATTATTTGATATTTTTTTATCTGTATCTAATTTATCAATGCCAAAATAAACACATTTATTTTTATTTTTTTCTCCTAGCATACTACTAAAAGGATCATCACTATTTAATATTAATGTAATATCTTTATTTAAACCTTTTTGCAATTTATTATAAACATAATCAGGATTAGCATTTCTTTGCATAGAATCTCTAAATAAGTTAGTAATAATTAAATATTTTAAATTAACAAGAGGTATTGCTTCATCACATGTAACTTCATCCATTTCAAGAAGAGCAATACAATCTTTCTTTTTATTAAAAATATTTACCCCTTCGATTAAGCACCTTGCATATCCTCCAAGAGTGTTTGCACCCCAATCGTTATAAATAACTTTATAATCACATTTTTTTAAAGCTGATGCCAGTAATCCAGTTGTTGTTGTTTTGCCATTTGTTCCTGTTACTCCAATTACAATATCAGGTTTATTTAATTTTTCTAAGAAATTTGGACAAAGTCTATATGCTAAAAATCCTGGTTTATCATCTTTTTCTTTTTTTAGTAATTTTAATATAGCTAAATGTATTTTAGCAGCAATTAATGCAATATAAAACATATTTTAATTTTCCTTTCCTAATTTTAATTTGTTTTTAATTTTAGTAAATATATCTTTACCAAATATATCATAAATTAAACCATTTTTACAATTTATATAAATATATATTGATGCTCCAATAATCATATATAATACCATTATTAAGAATGTTACTATAAAATTATAATTCCATTTTACAAATATATTTAATATAATAAGTGGAATACTGAATGCTACACAAGATATAATTACTTTTTTTAATGCGCTATTAAAGTCTTTAAATGATATATTATATTTTTGTTTAAGCATTGTACAAGCAAGAAGTGTTGCAATAGAAAAACTTAAAATCGAAGAAAAACTTGCTCCCCAAACTGGGAATAAACCTAGCTTATCAAAAATAATCATAAATGGAATATCCATAAGTAAATTAAGAACAACTCCTAAAATTGTATTAATATATATTATTTTGTATTCACTTATACCAATAAGAGCGGTATTTAAAACATTATTAAGGTTAGCAAGTAAACTTGCAAAGATAACAACACTCAGAATAAGTGGGCCATATAGACTTTCACCATAAAATATTGTATATAATGGTTTAGCTAAAATTGATACACCAATTGACATCGGTGTCATAATAACAAGAGCTGTTTTTAATATTTGATTTAATTTATTAGAAACTTCTTTATAATCTTTATTAATATATGAAGATACCATATGAGGAATAGTGTTAATACTTATTGCCATTCCTATCGCTGCAACTATCATACAGATTTTAACTCCCCAAGTAGATATAATGCTTCCCATAGTTTCAGCATCACTTGTCGAAAATCCAAGTAAACTAGCCCCTCTTATTACAAGTATTTGATCAGTCGTATCATATAAACTAGCTACAATAGATATAATAATTGATGGAAGCGAATATATAAAAATCTTTTTTACTATTTCTTTTGATGATACAAAAATATTACTTTCATCTTTTTTTATAAAATCTTTTTTATTTTTTCTTATTTTAATATTTAAATATATAAGAGCCCCTAATCCTCCAATAAAAGCACCAGAAAGTGCTACAGCCACACCTATTTTAATATCTTTATTAAAAACATTTATAGCAAGATAACTTCCAATAAGAACAACTGCTATTCTTAAAATTTGTTCAATAATTTGACTGTTTGTCGAAGGAGTTATATATTTATGTCCTTGTAAATAGCCTCTTAGAATACTTACATAAGGTATTATAAGTAAGGAAAATGATATAGCTTTAATAACAAAACTAATTGAACTTATATCATTGCCACCTTCTAAATTACCTATAAATAATGTTGCTATTTCATTTGAAAAAATAAATACAATTAGAAAAGTAACAAATCCTAAAATAAGAACAATAAATTTACTTAATTTAAAGGCTGTTTCTTTTGCATTAAACATTCCTTTTTCATTATATTCTCCTACTATTTTACTAATAGCAATAGGAAATCCTGTTATAGAAATTGTTAAAAATAAATTATATATATTATAAGCATAGCTATATAAACTTCCACCCTGCTCCCCTATTATTTTATAAAACGGAATTACATAAAGTGCTCCAAGTATTTTTATAAATATAATAGCAATAGAAGCAATAATTGTTCCTTGCAAAAATGAATTTTTTTTCATAAATACCTTCCTTTATACTTTTTAAGTATATCACATAAAAACATTTATAACAATAAAAAAAATACTGTTTAAAGTATATTTAAAGTATTAACATCAAAAAGCATTATTTAAAATACTTTTCAAATCTTGGTAAAACACCAATATTATTAGTTCTATGAGGTGGAAGTTGATAGATATCATGACCTGGATAGCTATTTCCTTCGACAATATCAATTCCTTTTGTAGTAAGAGCTATATCCCATCCTATTATACCTACTTCTTTTATTTCCTTAGCCAATTTTTTTGAAAGTTCTAATATTTCATTCCAATCAGGTATTTCAAAGCCTTTAATTTTTGTTTTTGAAACAGGATGAATTTCATATAAATTATTGCTTTTATCAAGTGCAGGATATATTATTTCCCCATTTTCTATTTCAATAGGAACAACCATACCACCAGAATTAAAATTATCAACAAAATTATTGTTTCCAATTCTTAAATAACTAGCTACAACTGAAACATCATCATGATCATTAATTGTAACAATTCTAATCGTATTTATACAACTTGAATTAAGTTTATTTAATACTTCATTTTGTTTAATTAATTCCTCTAAAACAATTAAATTATTTTCATATAAATCATTATAAACTTTATCGTAATCTTTTACATCTTTAATAATTTTAATACCTTTACCACAACTTCCATTTCTTGGTTTTGCCATAAAACTATTATGCTTTTTAGAAAACTCTATAAAATCAGTTTTATTTTTACCACCAAGTATAAGAAAATCTCTTTTAATGTATTTTTTAAATCTAATTAAAAACTCATCTTTATTTTCAAATATATGAATATAATTTGGATCATTATATTTTTTAATTAAGTAATTATTCATTCCTCTAGTAAGAATGGTTTTTCTTTCTTTACGATTTAGATTATACATTTCAAATAGCCAATAATCCATATAACCAGCTTGATATTTAAAACCACACACTATCATATCAATAAAGATAAATAGTCTTGGTTTTTTACTTTTTTTATGTACTTCATTAATTTTTTTCATCATTTGTTTAAAATTCATTTTTTTAATTACTTTTAATAAATATTTTATCTTTTCCATAATTTTATATTGCTCCTTTTACTATATTAGTAATAGTAGTATGAATAATTAAAAAAATATGTCGAAATTCATTAAATTTTCCACATATCTGTATATTTTCCTTGATGTTTATAAAAATTATCCATTCTAATAATATAAGTAAAATAATCTGTATTAGCTAATTGATTAAATGTAAATGTCAAAACATTAACTCCTACATTATAAAACAACGATTCTGCGACATATACTTTTTTATTCTGCCTGTCTATACCAATAATTATGGCGGTATGTCCATCAATTGCTATAATATCTCCAGCTTTAGCCTTGTCAATTAAATTCAGCGTTATATTCTCCCTTTTTCCTAAATTGGATATTGCAGGTGCTGCAGTGATACCTGCTCCTATATCGCCAATATCAAAACCTCCATTATATATCGCCCATGAAACAAAACCACTACAATCTAAACCATTTGAATAATATTTTTCAGATGATTGGTCATTCTCACCATATAGCATTTTTAAAGGACAACCCCATATTGATGGTCCAGAGGCACTTTTTTTAATACTAGAAAACTTACTTTCATTAAGATATAATCCTTTATGATAGTATCTGCCTTCACCATCAACATACTTATTGCCATCATATGTATTTAATCTTCCATTTTCAGCAAAATAATTAATCTTATAAGGAAATTCAAGAACTAAAAATCTTGCTGCTTCAACAACCGCTGCTCGCGTGCCACTTCCTCCAACTCTTTCAATATGGTCATATAATATTTCATCTAAAAGTTCTGCTTCTTCTTTTGTGTATATTTTACATGGTAAAAATGGTTTATCATTATTTAATTTTGGTGTTGTAATAAGATCGGTAACTACTACCTTTATTTTTTCTTCTTCCTCATTTACCTTTATCACAATGTTTGTAGTTCCAATATTGTTTCCTGTTATAACTCCATTCTTTATAGAGGCGATATTGTTATTATCACTATATAATATTACGTCTGACTCACTAACAGAAAATAACGAAGAAATATTGTACTTTATCCTTTGAGCTTCATTTACAAGCATATAAACAACATTATTATCTACATCAATATCAAAAATTTTGTTTTTAATATTATCTTTTAAATTATATGGTCCTACAACATTACCATTTTTATATTTCAAAAACAAGTATTTTTCATCTGAAAAATTCATATTTTTAATTTTGCAAATATTGTTTTCGCATTTTGTAAAATTATTCATTTCTTGTTTATCAAGAATATCATCATTTGCAACGTAATAATAGCAATCATTTTTTAATAATTTATTTGTTTTTACAAACGCATTTATACTAAATTTTTCTGTTTCTTCATTTATCGACAATAATTCCACAGTTTCTAGGGTCGGAGGAATTATTGCTAAAGAATAGAAATAATAAACAAATGCTGAAAGTAATAATATAAAAACAATGATCCTACAAAATAATACTTTTATTATATTTTTCATTATTAGCTTTCCTTTTTATTCTTTAAATAAATTATTTACCTAAAATATCTTTAAATATTGGTAATGCCCCCACTTTATTAGGACAATGAATTGGAAACTGATAATAATAACCCGGATATGGATTGCCTTCTATTATAACTGGTCCATTTTCTGTTATGGCAACATCCCATGCAATATATTTTAATTTAGTAAAATCTTTAGCTAAAGTTTCACATAAATCTTTAGATTCTTTAAAAAAAGGTATTTTAATTCCTTCTATTTTAGTGTTAGTAACTGGATGTCTTTCAAAAACATTTAGTTCAAAGTCACAGGCTGGATATAATGTAACTCCTGTTTCCATATCTACCATTGTAAGCATTCCACCACTACATGAATTGTCAACAAACCCATGATTTCCAATTCTTAAAAAAGTTGTAACAAAATACACTTTTTCATCCCTTAAAATGGTTATTATTCTTAAAGTATTAACACTACCAGCATATATTTTTGAAAGTGTTTTATGTTGAACTACTAATTCTTCGAGTAAAAGAAGTTCTTTATCTATTAAATAGCTATATACTTCTTCTAAGTTATTAAAATCAGAAACGCTAATTTTTTCAATACCATGTCCACCTGAATCATTGTTAGGCTTTGCAATAAATTCTTTTGTGTTGTCCAACCACTTTTTAAATTCTTCCAGTGAAGAATCCTTCAAATATAACCATTTTCTTTTTAAATAATCATTGTACATTGTATTAAATTCATTTTTATTATCATAGAAATGCCAATATTCTTTAGGATTAAGCATAGCAACATATGTATTGTTTTTTCCCCTAGTAAGAATAGTTTTTCTTTGTTCATGATTCAAATCATACATTCCAAAGCAATAATAATCATTATAACCAGAACCATAACATATCATACAAACAACCATATCAAAAAAAATAAACAAACTATTTTTTTTGGATTTTTCTTTTACTTTTTTAATAGTTTTAAAAAATGAACTATAATCCATTTCAAATATTCTACTTACAATATAACTAATTTTTTTCATACTTACATCCCTCTACTTCATAGCATAATTAAATTCTAACATCAACCATAATTTTTGTCAATAAATGACATTTAAAAGACATAAAAAAATTATAGTAAATACCATAATTTTTCATCATTTTTCCTAACCTCTTTTATAATACCTGATCCAATACAACGACCATCTTCTAAATATAAAGCACAAAGTTGTCCTGGAGTAACGCTTTTCGTATTTTCGTATCTAACAAGAATTTCATTATCATTTATTCTTTCTAAATTGACTTTTACATCTTCACTACGATATCTAAACTTAGCGTAACAAACTTTAGGTAGTTCATCATTTAAATTTAATGTATCAATAATACATGATGTTGAATATAAATACTTATTATTTTCTCCTTCAGCAACATATAAAATATTTTTATCAAGGTTTTTACCTACGACAAATAATCTTTTTTTTGTTCCTCCAATATCAAGGCCTCTTCTTTGACCTATTGTATAATACATAAGTCCAATATGTTTACCTACAATCTTATTATTATCTATATTTACTATATCACCTGGTGTATTTGGTAAATAGTTTTCTAAAAATTCTCTAAAATGTCTTTCTCCAATAAAACAAATTCCTGTTGAATCTTTCTTTTTAGCTGTTATTAAATCATATTTTTCGGCTATTTTTCTTACTTCAGGTTTTGTAAGTTCACCAATTGGAAACAAAACATTTTCTAACTGTTTATTTGTAAGTTGTGCCAAAAAGTATGTTTGATCTTTATTTAAATCAACTGCCTTATAAAGCTTATTATCAATCATTCTAGCATAATGACCTGTTGCTATATAGTCTGCTCCAAGTTTTTTTGCTTCTTTAACAAATAAATCAAATTTAATGTATTTATTACACATAACATCAGGATTAGGCGTCCTTCCTTTTTTTAATTCATCTAAAAAGTAAGTAAAAACATAATCCCAATATTCTTTAACAAAATCAATACGATGAAGCTCTATTCCTAATTTTTCGCATACTTTTAAAGCATCATTATAATCTTGTTCTTGAGGGCATATATCATTATTTTTTAGGCTATCATTCCCAAGAACATCATTATTCATTAAGCTATCCCAATTACGCATAAAAAGTCCAATTACTTCATAACCTTGTTCTTTTAAAAGAATAGCACTAACAGAAGAATCAACTCCCCCACTCATACCAATAACAACTTTTTTCACAAACATCACTTCCTAAATACTTACATAATAATACTATAAAAGATATAAAAAAGCAATAATTAATTAAATTACCTATCTAATTCTTCTTATTCTTTTATTAGTATATTTTTCTAAATTTTTTACTACTATATTTATTTCATTTATAAGTTTTTCTAATATTTCATTAAAGTTAATATCCATATTTATTTCTTGCATTGATGAATTTTTTATATAATTATCAGCCATTTTAAAACCATTATCTTTATCTTTATTATGAAAATAAATACATAATGCAATTAAGCAATCATAACTATGAACAAATTTATCAGTATCTTCATGGGATAATAAAATATCAACTATTTCTTGCTCACTATATGTTTTTAAAGTTTCTTGATAAGATAAAATATTCGCTTCTTTATTTTTATTTATAAGTTTATTTAATAAATCACTTAATAAAACAATCTCATATAGTAAATAAAGTTCATTAGAAAGAGTATAAAGTTTAATATTAAAACCATATTCTTCATCATAATTTTCTTTTACATAATCACTTAAATATAATTCTGTTAAAATAGACTTTAATTCATAATACAAATTATCAAGGCTTAATTCACCATTTTCCAAATCAAATACATGTTGCATTTCATGTATATACATACTAAGCATATAATCATTAAAATCATCTTCACTTAAAGAAACAAAATTTTTATTAAAACATGTATATGTTAATCCACCTTCATTATCCATAAAACTTACTTCATCATCACAAGAGCTTAAACTTAAAAAATCAGGATTGTTTTTAAGAAAATTTCTAATGACATTATAATATGTTTTATCTTTAAAACTTTTTAAATATTTTAAATGAATTTCTTTCATTTTTTCAAGTTCTATTTCAAAGTCTCTTAAATCAAATTCAATTTCTTCAAGGCATGCTAAATACCCTTCAATAATAGTTTTAGATTCACTATTAACATTAAGTTTATTTAAAATATATTTCATAAATATTAAATCTTCTTTATTTTCTTCAAATATTTCTTTTGTTACTTTAAATCCATCTTCTTCTTTAAAATATTTTTTGGGATTTTTTTACCTTTATTTTACTTATTATATATCTTAATCTTTCTTCATCATCTAAATATGATTCATCCGTTAAATCAATATTAGTATAATTACAAAGCTTATAAAAATCTTCATAACTTATATTCATAAACCATCACCCTACTTACAATTATAAAGATTTATTTAATACTTGTCCATAATTTTATTAAAATTGGATCAACAAATACTGAGATTACTGAAACAATAAGAGAAATAGCTAAACAAACAAGTATTTTTTTAGTATATTTTTTAAATTCTTCTTGTAAATTAATTTCTTTTTTTAAAAATATATATGATATTAATTTATAACTAAATTTAACACTAAAAAATGTTAAGAGAAAAAGATTTATTAAATATAATATTTTACCAGGAAATAAATAACAAAAGCTAGCAATTATTCCTTTAAATTTGTATGTATTTACTAAACTAGCAAGACAAAATCCTAGAGAAAAAGCTTCACTAAAGTATAAAAATAATATTACAAGTACTCCAATCACACTTATTCCTAAGATAAAAATAAATAAATTTAAACTTATATTGTTTTTTAAATTTAAAAATAAATTATTTATATAATTATAATCTGAGGAAAGGGTTAAACTGTTATTTACATTATTATTTATTGTACTAATATCACTGCTATCTAAAAAATTAAAAAATATTATACCAATTACTATTCCAATTACAAATAAAGATACTAAAAAGATTAAGAATGATTTGTTATTAAAAATATTAAAATTGATTTTTTTGATTTTTTTTAAGTTCATTTTTTTATTCATATATATTTTTCCTTTCTAATTAAAGTTATTAAAAAAAGACAAATAATATGTGACAATAAATGTGACAATTTTTTTGACTTAATACTATATTATTTGATATACTAGAAAAGAAGAAAGATGGAGGAATGATTTAAATGAGTAAAAAATTTCAAAAGGTTGTTGTAATTGTTATGCTTGTAGCACTTTTATTAGGTAGTTTAGCCACTGTATTATTCTATTTAATATAATAAATTAAATTAAAATTTTAGGACATAATAAATAATAATGAAAGGAATATATTTATGGAATTATTAATATTATGTTTTAAAATTTTTTTTGTTAGAATAATTGATGTTAGCTTAGGAACATTTAGAACCATGGAAACAGTTAAAGGAAAAACAAAAGAAGCTACGATTATTGGTTTTTTCGAACTACTTGTATGGTTTTTAATAGTAAAAGAAGCATTAAATACAACAAGCAATAGTATTTTTATTGCAATTAGTTATGCTGGAGGTTTTGCCGCAGGAACATACATTGGAAGTATGTTATCTAATAAATATATTAAAGGTAATTTATCCGTTCAAATAATAACTAATAAAGCCTATCCTGATATGGTTGATGGTTTAAGAAAAAATGGTTTTGCTGTTAGTGTTATGGAAGTATTAGGTAAAAAGGGAATGCCTGATAAATACATGTTATTTATTGAAATATCTAACTCCAATTATTTTAAGCTTCAAAAACTTGTTAAAAAATATGATAACAGTGCTTTTATCGTAGCTAATGAAAGTAAATATGTCTTAAATGGATATTTTATGGAAGAAAAAATGAAATAGTTTACAAAAGCTATTTTTTTATTTATAATAGAATTAAGTTATAAATAGATGGAGGTAATATTTATAATTAGCGCCTGGACTTTATAAGTTGACGAGGTTTGTAATTATCGAAATATTCGGCGGATGTTACAACGGGTTTTTGTGTTAAACGTTAAATATATTAAAAAAATAAAATAAATATTATAACAAAAAATATATTAAACACATAAATAATAATAGAAACAAAAGTTAGGAGTACAAAAAAATGTGTGGAATTGTTGGATACGCAGGGAAAAATGGTAATTCCCTAAAAGTATTAATTGATGGATTACATAATCTTGAATATAGAGGTTATGATTCATCAGGAATATGTATATTGAAAGATAATGATATTTATATTGAAAAAGAAAAAGGAAGAATAAGAAATCTTGAAGAAAAACTAGATTTTAATATTAAAAGTAATATAGGTTTAGGCCATACTAGATGGGCAACTCATGGGATACCTAATAAAATTAACTCTCATCCTCATACAGCAGGAAAAATTACTATCGTTCATAATGGTATAATTGAAAACTATAAAGAAATTAAAGATGAATTTAAAGATTATAATTTTATATCAGATACTGATACAGAAGTAGCGGCAGTACTACTTAATGATCTATATAATAAGACAAATGATATGATTAAAGCAATTGAGCTATTTAAAGAAAAAGCACGTGGTGCTTATGCAATTGGTATAATTAATACTGATTTTAAAGATAGAATTTTTGCTATTAAGAAAAATAGCCCTTTAATTATAGGAATAAATAAAGATGAAAACTATATAGCAAGTGATGTTCCTGCTATACTTGAATTTACAAATAAGTATATATTACTCGAAGATAATGAATATGCTATTATTAAAAGTGATGAAGTAATTGTATATGATAAAAATAATAAAATTACAAAAAAAGAAATTAAAACTTTTAATGGGGATAAATCTTCAATAGATAAAAATGGTTATGATCATTTTATGATTAAAGAAATAAATGAAGAACCAGAAGTTATTAAAAAGACTTTAAATAGTATTCTTGATAATAACAAAATAAATTTGGACAAATATTTTAAAAAGAATTATAAAAAGATTTGTATACTTGGTTGTGGTAGTGCTATTCATGCAGGAATGATAGGAAAATATTTAATTGAAGAATATGCAAATATTGAAGTTGATGTTGAAATTGCCAGTGAATTTAGATATAAAACAAACTTTTTTGATGAAGATACACTTATTATTCCTATTTCTCAATCTGGAGAAACAGCAGATACACTTGAAGCTTTAAAATTAACAAAATCTAAAAATTGTGATAGTTTAGGAATAATAAATGTTAAAGAAAGTTCTATTGCTAGAATATGTGATAATGTTATATATACTCTAGCAGGACCTGAAATTGCTGTTGCTACAACTAAAGCTTACATAGCTCAAGTACTTGTTTTATCACTAATTGCTATTTATCTTGGAAGAAAAACAAATAAATTAACAAAAGATGAAGAAGAAAAATTAATAAATGAATTAAAAACACTTCCAATTAATATTAATTCTATAATTAATAAAGATCTTTACAAAAAAATTGCAAATGATATATATAATGAAGAAGATATCTTCTTTATAGGTAGAAATGTTGATTATGCTTTATGTATGGAAGGCAGTTTAAAATTAAAAGAAATAAGCTACATTCATAGTGAAGCATACGCAGCTGGTGAATTAAAACATGGTACTATTTCATTAATTGATAATAATACACCTGTATTTGCAGTAGTAACAAAAGATAGTATTAAAGAAAAAACAATAAGTAACATTAAAGAAGTAAAAGCTCGTGGAGCTAAAGTAATTCTTGTTACAAATGATATTAATATTGATAAAGAAATTTATGATGTATTAATTGAAATTCCAAAAACAAATGATTTAATCCAAAATATGCTTACCATTGTACCACTTCAAGTATTATCTTATGAAATAGCTAAATTACGTGGTTGTGACATTGATAAACCTAAAAACTTAGCAAAATCTGTTACAGTTGAATAAAAGGATAACAAAAGTTATCCTTTTTAATTTTCAATTTCTTTTAACATTGATGTAATAAATATACCATAACCTTTACTAGAATCATCTACAACAACATGTGTTACAGCACCGATTAATTTACCATCTTGAATAATTGGAGAACCACTCATTCCTTGGACAACTCCATTTGTTCTTTTAAGAAGTTTTTCATCTGTTATTTCAAAGAATATATTTTTTGTTGCATCATTTTTATTAATTTTTAAAATATTTATTTCGAAAGTTTCTTTAGTATCATCTTTTATAACTGTTGTAAAATAAGCCTTACCAAGCTTTATACTAGAACTATCTGCTACTTCAATTAAATTAGTAGTATCTATATTTTTATTGTATACACCATATATTCCGTTTATTTCATTTTTTGTAATTGTCCCATAAGTATCATCAAGCATGTAACTTGCCCTTTTACCACCTGGAGAATTTCTTGTTCCTTTATCTATACCTGTAACATTTGATTTAAAAATTGCTCCATCTTTAATCTCAAATTTTGTTCCTGTTGTTTTTTCCATTATTTCATGTCCAAGTGCACCATACATTTTAGTATTTGGATCAATAAAAGTAAGTGTTCCTATTCCTATTATTTTATCTTTAACATATAGACCTGTTTTATACACATTATTAGAGTCTTTATATAAATTTATTTTTGTATTATATGTTTTGTTATTTCTTTCATATGTAACTTCTAATACTTCCGTATTATCTTTGATAGAAGAAGTTAAATCAGATATTATATTAATATCAGTATCATTTATCTTAATTATTCTATCACCGATTCTAAGTCCAGCATCTTTCGCAGGATTTTTTCCATCAATTTGGTAAAAACCTACGACTAATACTCCATTTGAATTAACTTTTATTCCTATATTTTCTCCACCAAGTACAACTTTTTTTGCATAAGCAAAAACAATATTTGGTACACTAATAATAGATATAAGAAATATGAAAATTAGTAGTTTGTTAAAAATTTTTTTAAAATTCATAATAATCATTCCTTTCAAACTACATTATTATTATCTACTAAATTATAAAATATATAATGCTTAAAATTTGGTAAAATAAAAATTACCAGATTATGGTAATTTTAAATATTATTTTTATATTTTTCTAAAATAGCATTAACTATTCTTTCACTTGTAAAACCATCGCCATAAGGATTTGATGCTTTACTCATTTGTAAATATTCATTTTCATTAGTTAATAATTTTTTGACAGCATTATAAATATTTTGTTCATTAGTTCCCACAAGTTTTAATGTTCCTGCTTCTACTCCTTCTGGACGTTCTGTTGTATTTCTTAAAACTAAAACAGGCTTGCCTAATGAAGGTGCTTCTTCTTGAACACCACCACTATCAGTAAGTATCATATATGATTTATTCATCATATTATGAAAATCTACAACATCAAGCGGTTCAATTAATTTTATTTTATCATCATCATTAAAAACTTCATTTGCAATTTCTCTAACTAAAGGATTTTTATGAATCGGATAAACTATTTTAACATCATCAATTTCATCGATTGCTTTTTTAATACCATTAAATATATTATATAAAGGTTCTCCTAAATTCTCTCTTCTATGAGCCGTTAAAAGAATCATTCTGTCATTTCCAATCCAATTAAGAACATCATTTGTATAATCTTCTTTTACAGTAAATTTCATTGCATCAATTGCAGTATTACCTGTGACATATATTTTAGATTCTTCTTTTCCTTCTTTTAATAAATTTTGTTTTGATTTTTCAGTTGGTGCAAAATACATATCAGTAATACAATCAACCATTTGCCTATTCATTTCTTCTGGAAACGGAGAATACTTATCCCAAGTTCTAAGTCCTGCTTCAACATGCCCTACATCTATTTGATTATAAAACGCAGATAGAGCACCAACAAAACTAGTTGTTGTATCGCCATGAACTAAAACAATATTTGGTTTTTCCTTTAATAAAATTTCATTTAATCCTAATAAAGCTCTTGTTGTTATATCACTTAATGTTTGACCTTGTTTCATAATATTTAAATCATAATCAGGTTTTATATCAAATACTTCTAATACTTGGTCTAACATTTCTCTATGCTGAGCAGTAACACAAACTATGTTTTCAATATTTTTATTTTCTTCAAGTTTTTTAATTAATGGAGCCATCTTTATTGCTTCTGGTCTTGTTCCAAAGATACTTAATACTTTTATCATTTTTTACCTCACTTACCTATTTTTTTTATTCTAAATAAAAATTTAACATTACTATTATAAAATCTTTTAATTCTTTTTGGTTCTTTCAATATTCTGTATAACCATTCTGTATTAGTTTTTATAAATATTTTGGGAGCTCTTTTTTTACATCCACTTAGTACATCAAATGAACCACCAACACCAACAAAAATTCCCTTTTTAAACTTATTAAGATGATTATAAATTAGTTTTTCTTGAAAAGGAATACCAAGGGCCACTAAAACAATGTCTGGAGATAATTTACTTATATTATCCATTATCTGATCTTTATTAGTTACATATCCATCAGTATATCCAACTATTTTTAAATTTGAATAATCTTTTTCTATTTTTTCTACCAATTTATCAAGTACTTCTTTTTTTGCTCCAAAAAGGTATATTGTCTTATGTAATTCGTTTCCATATTCAAGTAATTTTGTTGCAATATCAATTCCAGGTATTCTTTCTTTAATATTGTAACCAAGCATATTACATGCTTTAACAATACCTATTCCATCCGGAACAATTACATTTTTATCATCCAATATTATTTCATTAATTGTTTCATCCTTTTCACCATACATAAATGTTTCAGGATTAGCGGTTATTATAAAACTTTTTTTATTATTTTTTAGTGATTCTTTTAATTCGTTATAAAAACTATCTATACCTTTATTATAAATTCTTTCAAAATATTTTTTCATTTCTACACTCCAATAATTCTAGCCAACTATTCTTAACATTATCAGCTAAATATATTTTACAATATTTATATGCATTATTGCAAATTAAATCGTATTTTTTGTCATCATTTATTAGCTCAACAACTTTTTTAGCAAATAAAGTTTTATCTCTATTTCCAATTAAAATTCCATTTCCATCTTTTAATACTTCTCTAGCTCCAGAAGAAGTGTCAAAACCAATACAACATATTTTATTACTCATAGCTTCGATTAAAACAAGCCCAAATGATTCTGTATAACTAGTCATTAAATATATATAACTTTCTTGCATCAAAGTTTCTACTTCATCAAATGCCTTCCTTCCTAATAAAAATACATTTTTTTCTAAATTTAAATTAATAATTTTATTTTCTAAGTCATCTTTTTCGTATCCATCTCCAACTATATTGACTTTAATATTTGGAATATCATTTTTTATTATATTAATTATATCAATCAAATCACTAAAACCTTTTTCTTTAACAAGTCTTCCTACAGCGATTAATGTATTTTTGTTATGTTTTTTTGTTATATTAGGGAGTTTATCAAGTACATTTGGAATATATAAGACTTTAACATTAAAATTTTTCATTTTATTTTCATAAAATTCCTTTAATTCGTTAGATACACATACTAAATAGTCACTATCCTTACATGAATTAATAACTCTATTTACATATGCAATATTATTGTTATGATAATTATGTTCTGTTGCTATTTTTATATAATTATCATCTAAAATATCGTTAACTAATCTATTATGAAATAATGTTGTAATAACATATTTACTATCTATTTTTGCTATTTCTTTATATTCTTTTATAGGTTTTAATATTAATATTTTAATGTTTTTATATCCATATTTTATAATATCTTTAATATTTAAACTTCTAACGGCTTTAATAAATTCATTCTTATATGGTCTATCGTTAATTAAGTACTTAATATTTATCTTGTCACTAAATTTAAAACCTGGTTTTTCACTAACTTTATATGAAGAAATAATATTTATTTTATAACTGTCTTCTAACATACCACATAAAGAAGAAATATATTTTTCTACACCACCTGTTCCAAGGTGTAAAGCTACAATTGTAATACTTTTTTCATCTAGCTCTTTTTCTTTCCTATTAAATAACTTACTAATCAAATAACCATATATAAATGAATATATAATAGACCAAGTAAGTCCATCTAAAGTATTACCACAAAAATAAGCTCCACATAAACTAGCAAAAATACAAACAATTATACTTATATTTTCAAATGTAAAATATTTTCTATTAAATAAAATATAAAAGAAAGAAACTAGAGGTATAAGTATATAAGGTAAAACAAATAAAATTAATCCTACAATACCAATTGTATAATACTGTGACACAAAATCTTTTTCAAGGTAAATTGTATTAGTCATTCTTGAATACCCTTCACCAAATAATTTAACACCTAATTTATTATTAGTGTTATTTTGCTCAATTCGTTGTAAAACCTTCTCTGCAATAAATCTATTGTCTTTTTTATCAAAAGTATCCTCGCTATACATTTCTATCCAAAATAATGGGTCATACTCATATGAATATTTTTTGAACATATAATCTTTTCTAATTCCAAAATACTTATAATTATCGCTAATAAATGCTTTAGAATAAGATATTTTATTTTGTTCATCAAGAGAATTAAGTGTCAACATAAATTTGTTAAACTTTCCATCTTCCATTATTTCACTATTGTTATTATTATCATTATTATTTCCATTTAATCTATTATAACAAGGAGAATATGGATAAATTACAAACCATAATCCTATAAGGACTATGATAATAACAAATGGTTTAAGAATAAATCTTTCTTTTTTAATTATAACAAAGAAAAGATAACATAAAACCATACTTATTAAACAAATTAATACTCCAAGTGTTGCCACTTTAGTACCAAGCATAAACATAGCAAAAAAATTTAATACTAAACAAATACTATTTTTAAAATTACATTCACTTATAACTAAATATAATATATATATAGTAAGTCCAAAAAGTAAACTACTAATTAAATTAGCATAGTTAAAGAATCCTCTTGTTGCAGTATACATAAAACTAACACTATTATGTATACCATTAAACCAATCAAATATATTATAATGAACTATTTGTGTATAATAAGCTCCAATTGATATTTTTAATAAATTAGTTATCACAATTATAAAAGAAATTATAAAAGAAAGTGATAGACAAACATTATTAAAAAGCTTTTTATTTATATTTAAATTAGAAGCAATGATGATTAAGACAAGTGGAACTGTTAATCTAATTACATATTCTACTTCTTGCATTATTGAATAATTAAAATTATTAGGAAATAATGTTGTCATATTTAAACAATAATAATGATGAAGGATAACATAAACTATTACCATTAATCCATATACTAGATAATAAATGTATTTTTTCTTAGCTTTAATAGTAAATATAAATAAAATCGATAATATCATTATAAACAAATATCTAATAAGTGTTGATGGAGAAAAGCCAATTACTCCTGCGAAACTTTCATCAAATAAAATGTATGTATCTAAAAATGGTTGTAATAAAACAAAAATTGTAAGTATTTTTAATAGTATATTTTCTTTAGACATTTTATCTTTCATATTTATTCTCCTAACTATTTCTTAAATATAATTTCAACGCTACCATATATTGATAAAAATTTAACAATATTTGTTATCTTTTCTTTATATTTTTCATTTATTATTATTTTATCAAAACCTATTTGCATTTCGTTTAAAAAATTAACATAAAATTCTTCTAATTTGTTTTCTATAATTTTTTTATTAAATGTTCTTAGATCACTTCCTAAATAAATTGGCAAATCATTAGGAATTTCGTTTATTGTAACTGTTCTACTAGTATTTTTTGAATAAAAATTATCTATTGCATTTAAATACAAATTATTTTTTATTTCAATATCTGTAAATCTTTTTCGTAAAAGAAATTTTATTACCTCTTTTTTATTTTTTGCTTCTTTATTAAAGTAAAATGGTTTAAATAATTTATTTATTTTTAATTTATTAAATAATCTAAATATATAAAACTGAAATTTGTAAAAAGGTATATAATAGTGTTTTAAAAGTCTTGTTACTACCCTTATTTCACCATTTATAACACATAGTTTTCCTAAATCGTTATTGATATAATTTTCTTCAAACACTCTATATTTAAAAAAATTAAAATCAACATTTTTAACATTTAAAATATTCTTAGAATCTAAATCTAACCAAAATGGTCCATTCCATGTTAAATAATTATTATATACTTGATTAAGAAAAATATTTGCTCTAAAAAAACCAAAATCAATATAAAGATTTCTCCCAAGCCATAATAATTGTAATGGCATAATATATTTTTTGTTAATATATTTATTTATCTTTATTTTTCCTGATAAATTACCATTTCCATCAATAGTATCAACATTTGATATGATTGCATCATAATTATTGTTTTTCATATAATTAATTGCTTTTGTAAAAACATCAGGGTTATCTAATAAATCATCAGAATGTAAAATATAAACTAAAGAATTTTTTTCTTTAATATGATTACATGCTGTTTTTAAAGCATTAAGTTGATCCTTGTTTTCTTGATAGATATATTTTATTTTATTATCTTTATCATATTTTTTCTTATAATTATTTATTACTTTTTTCGTATCATCAGTCGAACCATCATCCACGATTATTATTTCATAATTTTTATAATTTTGACTTAATATTGAATCAAGTGAATAAACAATTGTACTACTGTCATTATAAGTAGGCATTAAAATATAAATTTTCATAACTTCACCATATTACTTTCTTTCTTTTATTACTTTAGCAGGATTACCTGCAACAATTGTATTTTTTAAAACATCTTTTGTAACAACACTACCTGCTCCTATTATTGCTCCACTTTCAACCGTTACTCCTGGAAGAATTATAACATTTGATCCAATCCAAACATCATCTTTAATTGTTACTTTTTTTGGCTCTTCAAAGCCTTGAAAAATCATAGGCTTTTCTAAAGCAGTTTTATGATTTTTTGTATATATACTTACATTAGGTCCCATCATAACATAGTTACCTATTACTACGTTTTCTTGAATTAAAGAATTTATCCCAAGACCAGAATGATGTCCTATTCTTATATGAGGAGAAAACTTAGCATTTTTCTCTATATCTACACTTTTACCACAACTATCAATTATTCCTCTAGTCAAAAGCGTTCTAAGTTTACCACTAAGTCCTAAAGAAAACACTGAATGTGATTCAGGTAAATGTTTAGCTATAAAATGATATAGAAAATAACAAATAGGTCTTAATACTTTTTTCATACATTTTTCTCCTTTCTTTTAAATATCATTTCTTTAAAGTCCTTAATAAGTTCTCTAAAGCTATTATCAAATATATAATACATTAGTATAAGGAATAGCAATAATATAATACAAAAAACTAATGAATATAAAAACCAATTAAAATAATTTGTAACTAAAACATATTTATTTATAAAAGCTATTATAAATGAAAATACTACAATTGAAAAAATATTTAGCAAATTCTTTTTTATATAATTTAAAACCGATATATCAAATACATTTTTATAAATATATTTTGGATAATACCACATAGTAGTTAACAATCTAGCAATAATAGTGGCATATAACACCACTTCTAATTTTTTAAATTTTAGAATAAATACAAATGACAATAAAGCATTAATCACAGCTTCAAAAATTGCGATTTTTTTAAATTCCTTAAACAATCCCATAGAATCCCTAACCATAGTGAATGGTTTTAATACTATTGATATATACATTATTATGAGCATAGATATTAAACCAACTTTAGATATTAAAGATTCTTTGCCTATCCAAAGTATAACAAATTTATCTATTGAAAATAAAAGTGCTATAAAGAAGAAAGTTGCAGCAAATAAGAAAAACGTATTAATCTTTTCAAAAACATTTATTTCCTTATCTTTCGAATCTTTCCCATAAATAACATTGCCAAAACTTGCTACTGTTCCATTTCCAATTTGAATAACAATATCATTTAAAAACTTAACAATATAATTATATGATGAATAAATAGTAACAGCCAGAGGTGTCAAAAATGAAGAGATTAATAAAATATCTGTGTTATCATTTACAGCTCCAACAACTTTTATAGAGACAATAGCTGATATTCCTTTTGTATCAAAGTTATATTTTTCAGTGGGCTTAATTGTTTTAAGCCAAGGAAATTTTTTATACACCTTTCTATTTGCCATAAAGTATGCAAAAAATCTAATACATATAGTAAATATTAAAATTAAAGCATAGTTTTGTTTGTAAATTAATAAAATAATTTCTACAATCGCTTCGATAATTTTATATATATTTAATGTAATATTAATTTTATAAACCTCTTGATTTGCCATCAACACAAATCTAGGAGCAAACATAAAATATTCAATTGCACTTCTTACGACGTATAAAATAAATAGAAATTGCATATATATTAAACTTAAACTATTATTTGTCAAAATATTTAAAAAGAAAGATACAACTATTCCAATTATTATCATCAATGTAGCTATTTTATTAAGTATTTTTTTTGATGCAATAAATATTGAAACAATTTTATTTTTATCTATATTTTCCTCTGCGAAATATTTATAATAAGCTTGTGTTATTAATACTCCTATTCCACCTTCTAAAATTGAGATATAGGCAAATATTTGTATAAATAGTTGATTTAAAGCATATATTTCAACTCCTAAACCAGACAAAAGATATTTAAGTTTTACAAATCCTAAAATTGCTATTATAAAATATGGTATTAAATATGATAAAACATTTTTAATAGTTTGTGTTTTTCTTTTCAATGTTACCAACTCCTATTTAATTTTTAAAAACTCAAAATCATCTATATTTTTTTCAATTATCTCATTTGTTGCAAGAGTAAGAACCTTAGTGTTAGAAATAAAATCAGCATCTTCATTAAAATTAGTATAATGAAGTACTCCTTTTTTAGCTCTTGGAATAGGTAGTATTCTTATTCCTAGAGGTTTATTTAGTCTAGTTGATATAGCAATCACATCCATAAAAGTAGATTTAATATTATTATCATTCTCATCACAACTTATTGGTATCATATCGATTCCACAACCACACATTGTCGATAATTTTATTAAATCTTCAATATCAACGCCAGTTTCATTATTTATCTTACATAAATTAGTATCTTCAAGTAAAGAATACATTACTCCAGAAAATCCTACACTTTTAAACTCTGATGCAAAATATTTTAAAATATTTGTTAGATAAGCTGTTGCAAATAAAGTACCAGATTTAGAAAAATCATTAACCCCTAAATAATTTAAAATTGTAATAATGCTACCGTTATTATTATCATCTATAATTGGGGCAAGGGAAAAGTCAAATCCCTTAAATTCAATATTATATTTTAAAGCTTCTTCATTAGCAAGTTCTTCTATTTTCTTTATTTGTGGGTATAAAGTATTAATAATATTTGCTCTTAATTCATTTAAATTAAGTTTAGAATTATTTTGAATTATCATATTTATTTCTTGTGTAAGCTCTAAAGCAATTGAAAAACCGAATTTTCCATCTGATACTGAAAATGGAAAAAACGGGCAGTTTTCCTTTACATTTACAGATAAACCAAGTCTAAAATTATCTTTACCATTTATACTTATATTAGATGTTTTTTTTATTAATTTTAGTGATTCATTAAGCACATCGTAATTAACTTTTCCATTTTGTACTGCTAATATATTAATAAAAGATTGTTCATAATTTTTTAGTACATTATAAGCAAATTGCCATATTTTTTTATTATTACTAGGATTTATTGGAATATTAAACCATCTTATATCATGATTTAAACATAGACTATTTAGATAATCTATGTTTTTAAAATTAAGTGGCTCACTTGTACAAGGTAAAGTTGCTCTTTTTGTTCTTACAAAAAATTCCGAATTATCAAATTTCAAGTTCACATTTTCTATTATTTCAAATTCCTTTTCACCATAGTCACTATTAAGCATCCATGTAACTGATCTTATATTTATCATTATTTTAATTCTCCTAGGCTTAAATTCTCAATAGAAGGAATTTCAAAATAATATTTATGTTTTACAGTTTTATATGGATATATTTTTTTATCAGTAACGACTTTTTTTCTTACGAGTTTTTGACTAACTGGATACTCTTTTCGAAGTGTCCAAACATCTACATCATCATAATCTACTAAAATAGCGGGAACTTTTTTTAACCCTAATTTTTTAGCAGTAGCAAATCTATGGTGCCCATCGAGTATCATATAATCTTTTTTTTCAACAATTAATGGTACTGTCCAGTATCCTTTATTTAAAATTTCTTTTTCTAAACTTGTAGCTCTTGTTTTATCATAATCTTCTATTGGTTTAAGTAAAGAAAGATCAACCAATTCATATTTAACATTTTTTTCGATTTGACCTATTTTTTTATTTAATGCTTGGTAATACTCTTCTGGTTTATTAAAAGTAAAAAACTCAAAATGACTTATATCTCCTTCATAACATGGAAGCTTATATAAATTTTCAATCCAAGGGACTAAATAATATTGTTTTATTGTAGATTTTGCATATTTATTTACTAATTGTTTAAATAATTCAATTTCTTCTTTATTTATTCTCATTAAGCCTGATAATTTAGAATATCCTTTATATTTTGCTTGATAAGTAGGTATAATTCTAATATCTGTTACTTTCCCATATTTATCTGATTTTAATATTCCACCATATTGTGGTTCCACAAATTTTCCTTTTGTAAACCAAACAGATTTTCCCTCGAAATCAGAACCTAAAACATATTTAACAAGGTCATCCTCCATAATTGTATCTGCTTCAAAAATAACACATGGTCCATCAATATGTTTTAATGCCAAATTCATTGAATTAATGTTAACATCTTCTTCATACATCGTATTATTTACTAAAATTACATTTGGATCATCAGCAAATATTTTTTTCATTAAATCAGCTCTGTAACCTATTGTTATTACAATTTTTTCAACACCATACTTTTTAATTTGTCTAACTAATCTACATATTATTTTTTCATTGTCGTATTCAAATAAACATTTTGGTATTTTGTTACTTAAGTTTTCCATTCTCCTACTTCTTCCTGCTGCTAAAATTATTACTTGTTTTATTTCATTCATTTTTATCACTTCTTTCTAAATTTCCATTTATTAAATATTGAGCAAATCTTTTTGTTGCTTCACCATCATTCATATAATTATATTTTTTGTTAAAATCGTTCCATTTTTCTTTATATTTAGGATATATCTTTTCAATATTCAGTATTGTATCATACAACTTATTTTCATCATAACATATAGGGCCTGGCAATGTTTTTTTATAATCAATACAAAATCCAGGATATTTTTTGTATTCATCATAATCATAAGGATAAAGCACTATTTTCTTGCCAGTTAAAGCAAATTCATAAATAGAAGCTGAATAATCAGATATAAGTATATCAGTTATCAAATATAAATTAACAATATCTTCTTCACCACAAACATTAATAAAGTTTGAATTATCAAATAATTCTTTATTAATTTTCGAGTTTAAAAGAGGATGTAACCTCACTAAGACAACATAATCAGTTAATTTTTTTAAGTTTTCTATTCTAATATTTATATTTTCTTTTCCTAATAAATCTGGTCTATATGTTGGAGCATATAAAATAACCTTTTTATCTTTTGGAATATTAAACTTCTTAAGTAATCCATTATTTTTTACACCTTTATTATTTACAATATAATCAGTAGACGGAATACCTAATCTTATAATTTTTTTATTAAAACCTGTAGAATCAATAATATGTTTTTCTTCAAGTTCACACATCGAAATATAAACATCCCATTCTTTACAATGATTAAGTAAGCCATTTTTATACTCTTGGCCTTTTCTATTTTCTTCTATTTCAAAACCACCCTTTTTTATAGGACCGTGGCCATGAAATGTTTGAACATAAACTTGTCCTGGTATTTTTTTTATGACATTTCCTATACTTTCACTTCTTATTAAGTACTTAGCCACCGATAAATAATATAAAGATTTTATTGTTTTATAAAACACAACATCTTTTTCATCAAGCTCACATGTATCAACCTTTTTATTTGTTAAATAAATCAATTTATATTTATTAGGGTAATTTTCTTTCAAGTATAAATAAATAGCTTTAGGGTTACCATCGATTTTACTTCTACCAGATTCAAATACTATTACATTATTTCTAATCTTAAAAATATGAAAAATAGAATTGACTATATTTATAATCAGTCTTTTCATAAATTACCTCATAAAAATTTTTCTATATATTTCTGCTTGTTTTTTTGTTTTTATATTTGTTTTTAAAGCAGTAACTATCTTTCTTTTTAATGGTTTCACACCTTCTAACCATGTTCCTGTAAAGATATGAACTGTTGTAGAATTTTTAGAAGGGTTACATAAAACATCATCTTTGTATACTTTTATACCATCTTTTAATAATTGTTCTTTATTTTCTTTAGAGCAACCATATTCATTTATCAAAATATTCGATACGGATATTGTATTATTATTTTCAAAATCAAAATTATAAGCATCTAAATTATCATAATAGTCTAACAACTTTTTAATAAATTTATTCTTTTTTTCTGCACCAAACACCGCTGTGAATGGGTAATTTTCTCTTTCAAATCCTACAAATACTTTATTGTCTAAAAACTTATCAAAATTATCTAAAACTAAAACATCAGTATCAAGATATATTCCACCATAATTATAAATAGCATACATTCTTATATAATCACTTACATAAGCCCATTTTTTAGCCTCATAAGCTTTTTTTACAAATGGATGAGAGCTTATATCGAAATTTGATTCATTCCATTCAATTATTTTATAATCTTTTAAATGTTTCTTCCATGTCTTCATACATTTTTTTATATCTTTAGGTTTTGGATTATTTCCTACCCATACATAATGAATTATTTTTGGAATCATATTTTATTCCTCTACTTTCTCAAAATCTTCTAAATTTCCCTCTTTATTCAATACTTTATTTACTGTTTTAGTAGCCTCTTCAAGTGTTTTATTACAACTATTAGCAAGTTCCATTGCTTCATTGAATTTATTTATTGCCTCATCTAAAGCAACATCTCCATTTTCTAATTCTTTTACTATTTTTTCTAAATTATTTAATTTTTCTTCAAAACTTAATTCTTTTTCCATATTATTTTTCTCCTATTTCTATTACTTTTGATCTTATATAACCATCCATAACTTCTGTTTTTATTATGTCATCTTTTTTAACAGAATTAATACTGTTAAATGATTTATCATTAACACTAGTTATTGTGTATCCTCTTTTAATCGTTAAAATTGGATTTAAGGTTTCTAATTTATTTAATATATTTATATATTTATTAGTTTTATTACTTAGTACATTTTTTATATTATTGTTAAGAAACACATCTATATGTTTTAATTTATTATAATTATTATCTAAATTATTTTTCATTATAAATAATAATTTCTCTACCAAATTATCTATTTTCTGTGCCTTAACTTCATATATACTCTCAGGATTTTTAAGAATATAAGATGATGTTAAACTAAGTAATTTTTCTTTATTTTTATTAATTATATTAACAATACCTTTATTTCTTCTTATATTAAGTTGATTAATATAAGAAATAAGTTCAATTGTTGAAGGTACTGCTAGTTCTGCCGCAGCAGTTGGCGTTGGTGCCCTTAAATCTGCTACAAAATCACTAATTGTAAAATCTATTTCATGCCCTACAGCACTAATAATTGGTATTTTTGAATTAAAAATTGCTTCTGCAACAATTTCTTCATTAAAAGCCCATAAATCCTCAATAGAACCACCACCACGACCTAAGATAATAACATCTAAATCAAAGTTATTAGCAAGATTTAAATTTCTTACAATATCTTCTTTAGCCCCTACTCCTTGTACTAAACAAGGAAATATATCAAGTTCAACATTTCTATATCTTCTATTGATTGTTGTTATAATATCTCTAATCGCAGCACCTGTCGTTGCTGTTATTATACCAATTTTTTTAGGAAATTTAGGAATAGGTTTTTTATATCTTTCGTCAAAGTATCCTTTTTCACTTAACTTCTTCTTTAATTTTTCAAATTCAAGAGCTAAATTACCAATTCCATCTTCCATCATTTCTTCAACATATATTTGGTAATTTCCATTGGCTTCATATACATTAATTCTACCAATTACAAGCACTTTAGTACCATCTGTTGGATTAAATTTTATTTTCACCGCGTTATTTCTAAACATAACAGCCATAATTCTAGAATTTTCATCTTTCAAAGTAAAATATAAATGTCCTGAAGAATGATTTTTAAAATTAGATATTTCACCCTTTAAATAAACTAAATTTAAGTTTTCATCATTTTCAAATTTATATTTAATATATTTATTAATTTGTGTTACCGTTAAATATTCATTGTTCATAAACTTACCTCTTTAAATATTTTATCATATTTTGTATAATAATGCCTAGTATTTTCACTAATTTTACATAAAAAAGAAAGATATTTAATCTTTCTTACTTAACATATATTAATCTTTTAACAAATGGTATTTTGCTTAATACAAAACTAACAATTAAACTTATTATAAATACAAAACATGAAATAATAATTGTTTTAATATTTAAATTCATATTTAAACCAAACACATTTAATTTCATTAGTAGTCCAAGTACTAAACCATGAATTAAATATACACCAAAATAAAGCTTAGATAAACCATTTAATACTTTTGTTTCTTCTTTTTTATTAAATATATTTTTAAATAGTAAAAAAAGTGAAGCACTGTATAAATAAATATTAAACGAACCATATTCAAAAAATCTTTGTGAATGAATACTATTTAAATTAGAATAATTTATAGTAAGTATAGGTGTAATTATAAGACTAATTAGCCCTAAAGTATATATAATATATCTACATTTTTTATTCATTTCAAATGTATTTAAATAATACCCTAAAATAAAATATAAAGTAAAACCAGTAAATAAAATAGGATATTTTAAATTTATATTAAATACAGTTAATATGCTTGGAGTACAAGTAAAAATAAATAATAATACAATTAAATATTGCAATAAATTTTTATTTTCTTTTTTAGTAATACACCTAATAAATGGAACACATAAATAAAATCCTAAAATTGTTACTAAAAACTTCAAATGAAAAACACCGTTTCCCAAGATTGTTGATACAAAAATATCTTTTATAACTTTAACATTTATTAGCTTATTTCCATATACAAGAACACTAAGTACAGAATAAATCATATTCCAAAATAAATATATTAGAAAGATATTAAGTATATATTTTTTAAATATATCTTTTATTTTCATATCTTTATCTTCATTTAAAAATATTGCTCCACTTATAATAAGATAAATAGGAACTGCACATCTACAAATAGAATCTAAAATAGTAAGAAAAATAAATTCATTACTTTTTAAATCCAAAACATACCAATTTCTACTAATAACATGAACCATAATTACCATAAAACAAGTAATTACTTTTAAAACATCAAAATAAACAATTCTTTTTTTCATATAAATACCATTAAAGAAGAAAAACTATTTTTCTTCTTTTAATTCCTCATGATAAATTTTGTCTAAGCAAGCATTAATCATCTTAGTAACATCCTCATCACTATATTTTTTAGATAATTCAATTGCTTCATTAATAGCCACGATACTTGGCGTTTTTGTATATAAAAGTTCGTAAATTCCAAGTGAAAGTATAGCTTTATCTACTTTACTTAATCTATCTATTGTCCAGTTATTTAAATATTTATTAGCTATTTTGCTAATTTTTTTTTGATTTTCATAAATTCCTTTACATGTTTCAATTACAAACTCCTCATTTTTATAAATATCAGGTTGTTCATCAATTAATTTATCAATACTAAATTTTAAATTAGCAACTTCCATTATATAAGATTGATAAGTAACTGTAATAATAACATCTCTTAATTCACTACGACTTTTCATAAATAAGTACCTCCAAATAAATTATATATAAAAAAAGTATTTTTGTAAACAAAAAACTAGAAGTATAAATACGATAAACCTGAAAAAATCAGGTGGGTGTCTCTTAGTTATTCTTAGGATCCTTAAGCAGTGCAATAAGTATTCAACACAAATAACTATACTCTGACTCCCTTATCGATGTTTGTAGGGTTTATACAAAATACATATCTTCTAGTTAAATTAAGTTTATCATAAATAAAAAAATAAGCAATAGAATTAAAATTATTTTACATTTATTTTACAATACTTTTTATTTTCAAATTTTAACTTTTTTAAACTTTCACAAAGTAAATCACTAATAATTGTATCTAATTTTTCAGTACACCTTAATTGTGAACTTTCATATTGAATATTATAATTAGTAAGATTTTTAATTTTATTTTTACTGTCTAAAATAAAATTAAGTATTTTTAATTTATTATTATCTTCAAATATATTAGCCTTATCAATAGGAATATACTTATCATAATAAGTTCTACCATTATAACCATAACTATCATAAACGGTAGCAACTACGACAAGTTTATTATTAAAATTATTTTTAATAAAGTCTTGTTTTTTCTTTGGTAATACATATGTAAAATTTGAAGAAGAATCAATTTTACCATTTATTACTATTTTATAATCATCATAATTAATTTCTATTCCCTCTTTTGTGTTATTAAAATCAAGCGGATTTAAACACCACGTTATTAAAGATAAAAAATATAAATTTTCATCATATAATTTATTCATCAAAATTTTTCCTTTCTTCATAATCATCAACAAAATTATATTTCATATTTCCACTTTTATAACCTAAAACTGCATCAATATTAATATTTCTACTACTATTTAGAATATTTATATCAACATTTTTAT
>OIZL01000287.1_pt1 | contig 41328 bp, 38 predicted proteins | sample 1588541 | NCBI WGS metagenome assembly OIZL01 (sample SAMN03283285) | human gut metagenome | biome: human-associated habitat; material: feces | host: Homo sapiens | place: Peru | collected 2012 | reverse complement strand
TTATGCCGTGCTGTTTGGCTTCTAAAACCTTGTGTGTCCTTGTCAACTGATGGTAGAATCTGATCACAAACTGTAAGGAGGAAAAAATAGTGCGGGAGCAGGCACTGGCGGTGCAGCGGATGCAGGACTACATAGACGCTAATCTGGACAGGGAGATAACCTTTAACGACCTTGCAAAGGAATCGCTGTTTTCTCCATGGTATTCCTACAGGCTGTTCAGGGAGTATACGGGCCTCTCGCCTGCCGGGTACATACGGCGGCTGCGGCTTTCCCGCTCTGCACTCAGGCTGAGGAAGGAAAACTTACGCATAATCGATCTTGCTTTTGAGCTGGGCTTCCGCAGCGCCGACGGCTATACCCGGGCTTTTTTCAGGGAATTCGGCTGCACGCCGAAGGATTATGCGAAAAATCCCGTGCCAATAGCCCTTTTCATACCTTACGGCATAAAATTCAGAGAGCTGAGAAAGGATAGAACGACGATGAAGGAAGTAAAAAGCGTATTTATCCAGATAATACGCAAGCCGCAGCGCAAGGTTATAATCAAGCGCGGAACAAATGCAGATGACTATTTCAACTATTGCGACGAGGTGGGCTGCGACGTATGGGGTATGCTTCTGAGCATGGATTCCCTCTGCGGGGAGCCAGTGTGCATGTGGCTGCCAGAGAGGTACAGGGCTCCCGGCACATCGGTATACGTGCAGGGGGTAGAGGTGAGCTGCGACTACGCCGGCGCTATACCCGAGGGCTTTGACGTTATAGCGCTGCCCGAGGCGGAATACCTGATGTTTCAGGGGGAGCCCTTCTGCGAGGAGGACTATTGCGAGGCTATAGCGGCGGTGCAGTGTGCAATGGACAGATATGAGCCGTCGGTGATAGGCTATGAGTGGGACGACGAAAATCCCCGCATACAGCTTGAGCCGAAGGGGGAGCGAGGCTATATTGAGCTTCGGGCGGTAAAACGCGGCGAGGCCAGATGACGGGGAGAAGGGTATGCTGCCCTAACGCCACATCGAGTATCATCATCAGGCTGAAGCCCAGGGCGAAGAAAATCGGACCGCTGTGCGAGTGATCGCCCTGGGACATTTCAGGGATAAGCTCCTCGATGACCACGTATAGCATGGCGCCTGCGGCAAAGCTAAAAAGATACAGCACGCCTACGGCCATGCCCTCGGGAATATTGTGCAGCGTAACGGCGAGCACCATCATGGTGGTGCGCTTAAGTCGGACTTTAGGGCCCTCGGCGTTTTTGCTGTTCTGGTGCAGATGGGGTATGATGTGGTCCAGAGCCAGCAGAAAAAGTATGCCCATCCAGAAACCGGCTGCCGCCGGTATAAAAAAAAGCCTGCCCATAGATTGAGATTGGTTCATTGCGGGGATAAGCAGGCTCCATATAGACGCTGCCACCATAACTCCCGCGGCAAAGCCTGCGGGCATGCGCTGTATCCCGTCGTTTAGCGATTTTTTCATAAAGAATACGCATGACGCGCCTAAAGCCGTGCCGAGGAAAGGTATGAGTATGCCATAAAATACTTCCATGTTGATGCCGGGTCCTTTTCATATTTGAGATGTCTGCATTTTATCACAGGAAATGTGGTCTACAACAAATACCGCGAAAAGAGCAGGCGATGCTAAAAATTCCTCAGGCAGCACAGCCTGAGGAATCTTTAGCATAACCGTGGTAACGATTTTCACATTCGATAAAAGCCTGATCTATTTTGCAAACCGTTCTTTATTTATCCACAGCCCAAGTGCCGGATTGGGAATGAAGTACACTTCCTCGCCGTCCACGGTGTTGTAGCCGTAGGAGAGCTTGGCGGGGTCGTACTTCTTTACCGTTTCGTCGTAGCTTGCGGGTATAAAGCCCACGGAAGCGATCTCCTGTTGGGAGATGTCCTTCACGGCGTAGGTAATGGAGAACCGGCCGTCGCTGGAGCCGTGTATAAGGTGCGCGGCGGCCCCCATATTGGCTCTGAGGTCGGCGTTTTCCGGTTTGTTGAACTCTTCCAGGGTATGCAGCCTGCCCCGGTAGCCGTACTTGCGTATGAGCTTATCCACCTGGGCATCCTCGCCGAACTTGGATACGCCGGGGGCGAGTATTATCAGCTCGCCGCCGTCCGCCATGGCCATTCGGGTGCGGTATACCGCCTTGTTGCCGAGCCAGGTGCTCTTGAACTCAGACGGATCGAGATATACCACGCACTTCTTAATTCCCGTTTCAACAAAGTCTATGTTTTTCTGCTGGGCAAGCTTCACGGCCTCTGTAAGGCAGCTCCTGCCCTCGCCTATGAACAGCCCGTGAGTGCGGATATTGCCGCCGGGAGCTGTGGTGACGGTGAGCACGAAGAGTATGGGCCTATCGTTTAAAAAATGTTCCATGCCGTAGTCGAATATTTTACGCACAGGCGTGTTGTCACGGCCCATCATGCGCTCCATGCCGTATACGGCCCCTACCATGTGTGATTTATTAATCATGTCGCTACCGCCAACGCCTACGAAAAGGTTCTTGGCGTGGTTGGACATACCTATTACCTCGTGGGGTACAACCTGGCCGGGAGAGATGATGAGGTCGTACTTTTCATCCATTAACCGCCGGTTTATCTCCACGCTCACCGGGTCGTGCCAAAGGCCTTCGGTTATCTCCTCGAGGTAGTCCGCCGGTACCTCGCCCAGCTTTATGACGTCGTTCCGCCAGTCGTGTATCAAAAACTTCTCATAGGGTATATCCCCAAACATGGTAGCCGCCTGCTCTTTTGAAACGGGCTCGTGGGTACCCAGTGCGGGTAGAATATCCACGTTTACCCCGGCTTCCGCCAGCATGCGGTAATAGGTGTTGGTTATAAACCCGGCGTTGGAGTGGAAGCGGGTAAAATCCGGTGGGATTATCAGAACATTATTAAGTTTTCTTCCCCGTATGCTCGCCGCGAGGGCGTCCTTTATCTCATCCTGAGCAAGGCCGCTCTCGTTCATGGCTATCTTATAAATGTCTTCCATATCACACACCGCTGTAAGCGGAGAAGCCGCCGTCTATTGGAACCACTACGCCGGTAATGAAGGAAGCCGCGTCGTTATTGAGCAGGAACAGCACCGTTCCTATAAGCTCTTCCGGCTCGCCGAAGCGGCCCATAGGTGTAGCCGCCAGTATCTTGCCTGTGCGGGGGGTGGGGGTGCCGTCCGGGTTCCAGAGCAGGGCGGCGTTCTGCTTGGTGGAGAAGAAGCCGGGAGCTATGGCGTTTACACGTATGCCCACCTTTGAGAAATGTACCGCCAGCCACTGGGTAAAGTTGGATATGGCGGCCTTCGCCCCGGAGTAGGCGGGTATCTTGGTGAGGGGGGTGTAGGCGTTCATGGAGGATATATTCAGTATATTGCAGCCCTCCCGGCCTACCATGTCCTTTGCGAAGGTCTGGGTGGGTATGAGTGTGCCCAGAAAGTTAAGATTGAACACGAACTCAACTCCCTTCTGCTCCAGGTCAAAGAAAGACTTGGTTTCCGCGTCTATGTCCCCAAGCTCGAAGTATTCTTTATCTGTGGTGGCCCGGGGATTGTTTCCGCCTGCGCCGTTTATGAGAATATCACACTTGCCCAGGTCCTTCAGTACCGCCTGACGACATTCCTCCATGGAGTCCTTATCCAGCACATTACATTTGTAGGCTATTGCCTTGCCGTTCTCTGCGGTTATCTCTCCGGCGACCTTTTCTGCCGCTTCGAGGTTTAAGTCAAGCACCGCCACCCTGGCACCGGAGGCCGCGAGGGCCTTTGCGAACATGCCGCAGAGCACACCGCCCGCTCCTGTCACTACCGCCACTTTATTCGTAAGGTCCGTATTGATGGGAAGCTTCATAATTTTATAGTCCTTTCTTTACAATCAAGCGTTGTATGTTGTGGCCGCGGTATTGCCGCCATGGCCCGTCCAGTTGGTATGGAAGAACTGCCCCCGGGGAGCGTCCAGCCTTTCGTATGTGTGCGCGCCGAAGTAATCCCGCTGTGCCTGCAATAGGTTGGCGGGCAATCTTTCCGTAGTGTAGCCGTCGAAGTAGCTCAATGCCGAGGTCATGGCAGGGGCAGGAACGCCGTATTCTATTGCTGCTGCCGCTACCTTGCGCCATGCGGGTATATGTGCCTCTATGGTGGCCTTGAAGTAGGGGTCAAGGAGCAGGTTGCTGAGCTCGGGGTTCTTGTCGTAGGCTTCTTTGATCTTGCCCAAAAATGCGCTGCGGATTATGCAGCCGCCCCGCCACATGAGGGCTATGCCGCCGTAGTTCAGATTCCAGCCGTAGGTCTTTGCGGCTGTGCGCATGAGGGTATAGCCCTGTGCGTAGGATATTATCTTGGAGGCGAACAGCGCCTGCCGTATGGCCTCGATGAACTCTTCTTTGTTCCCATTGAACTCCGGTATATTCCTTCCGAACTCCTTCGCGGCGATTACCCGCTCTTCCTTCATGGCGGAGAGGCAGCGGGAGAATACCGCCTCGCCTATGAGGGTCAGCGGCACGCCCTCGTCCAGCGCGGCTATGCCGGTCCACTTGCCTGTGCCCTTCTGGCCTGCGGTATCCAGTATCTTTTCAACGATGGGGCTGCCGTCGGTATCCTTGTAGGCGAGTATGTCGCGGGTTATCTCGATGAGGTAAGAGTCAAGCTCCGTCTCGTTCCACTTTTTGAATACCTCGTGCATCTCGTCGTCGCTCATCCTGAGCAGGTCCCGCATGAGGTGGTACGCTTCGCAGATGAGCTGCATATCGCCGTACTCTATGCCGTTATGTACCATCTTTACGAAGTGGCCCGCGCCGTTTTCGCCAACCCAGTCGCAGCAGGGGGAGTCGTCCTCTACTTTTGCGCAGATGGACTGGAATATGGGCTTTACGTATGGCCATGCGGCAGGGGAGCCGCCGGGCATCATGCTGGGGCCTTTCAGTGCGCCTTCTTCTCCGCCGGAAACGCCTGTGCCTATGTACAGCTTGCCCTTGGATTCCACATACGCGGTGCGGCGTATGGTATCCGGAAAGTGGCTGTTGCCTCCATCTATGAGTATGTCGCCGTTATCCAAGAGGGGTAGCAGCTTTTCTATCATGTCATCTACAGCCTGTCCGGCTTTGACCATCATGAATACCTTGCGGGGCTTTTCAAGGGCAGCTACCAGCTCTTCGAGGCTATGGCAGCCGATTATGTTCCTGCCCTTTGCCCTACCGTTTACGAAGTTGTCCACCTTTTCTGTAGTGCGGTTAAACACCGCCACGGTAAAGCCATTGCTTTCCATGTTCATGACCAGATTCTCGCCCATTACGGCGAGGCCGATAAGGCCTATGTCAGCTTTTTTCATATAAAATTATCTCCTTATCTCTGCACCCTTGCGTTGCCGGCGTATATGTCCCAGACCTGTTTTTCGTCGGCGGGTTCCGCGTAGTCGTTCAGGCTGGAAGCGGCGAGCACACCTGTTGCCCAGCCGAATTGCAGGCATTTTTCGGCCTCCCAGCCATTCAATACGCCGTAAAGCAAACCGCCGGTGAAGCCGTCGCCGCCGCCTATGCGGTCCATGACGGGTATCTCACGGGGTTCTTCAACATACCATTTATCACCGGAGAGCAGTATCGCCCCCCAGAGATGCTCGTTGGCGGAGATGACCTGCCGGAGTGTGGTGGCGAACATCCTTGCGTTTGGGTACTTTCCCTTTACCTGCATTATCATTGCCTTAAAGGAATCTATCTTGGCGGAAAGTTCCTTTCCTCCCGCCTCCGGACCCTTAAAGCCAAGGCAGAGCTGGAAGTCCTCCTCATTGCCTACTAATATATCCGCGCAGGAGGCTATCTCGCCAAATGCCTTTGAAAGCTCATCCTCACGGCCCTTCCAGAAGGTGGCCCGGTAATTGAGGTCAAATGAGACAAGGGTGCCGTACTTCTTTGCGGCTTTAGCCAGCTCCAGGCAGCACTTTGTAGTGTCCTCGCTCATGGCGGCTATAAGGCCGGAGATGTGCAATATCTCAATACCTTCCTGTCCGAATATGCGCTCTATGTCAAAGTCCGAGGCGCTGAGCGTACGACCGACCTCGCCCGCACGGTCGTTCCATACCCGTGGGGCGCGGAGGCCGAAGCCGCTGTCCGCTATATTGAACTGGTGCCGGTATCCCCAGGGGCCGCCCTGGGGGACTTCCCCGCCCTCGAAGCGTATGTTCCGGGCCCGAAGCTGCGCCTTTATGAAAGCGGCGATAGGACTGCCCTCCACGAACTTGGTCAGCGCAAGGCATTCCCTACCCAGGGACGATGCCACGTTCAGCACGTTAGTTTCGGCGCTGGTGGCCTGAAGGTAGAACCGGTCGCTGTTGTGTACCGCCATCCTGTCCTCTGGGGTGATCCGCACCCCCATGCTGGTGGGGCACGCCAGTGCGTATTTTTTGGTCATGTTTTGCCCTCCTTTTAGTATATTTTGCTGTATAAAAGCTCGAGATGCTTTGATATATGCCGGTCGAGATGCCGGGCGTATACTTCTTCATGGTCGTGCCATAGCTTATAGAGCCTGCTGCGGAACAGCGGTGCACCATCTGCCTTGGCGTTCAATATCAGGCCGTAGGTGATGTGGATGAGTTGTCTCGGGTCGTTTTGCTCGAACAGGCCGGGAAGCTCTTCGTCGCTCAGTGTGTCTATATCAGGTATTCTGGTAAGGTCTGTGGTCACATGATAGTACTTTTTCGCTTCGTTAAAGGAGGACAGGGCGAATTTATGCACTTCCCTGTATAGCTTTGGATCGCACTCTGCCACTACCTGCATGGCCTCCAGCCAGTTGGTGCCGGCGGTCTTTACATGGAAATTACCCCGTGTGAGCCTGCCTATTATGGGAAATACGGAGAATTTATCCGAGCCGGAATGTATGCTCAGCTTATAGCCGAAGTGCCGGGCTATAGCAGCGTGTATGCTGAATTCAGCTTCAAATCTAGCAAGGCCGCCCACGTAGTCGATGCCCTTCTGGAACTCGCCGCAGAAGCGCGGGGCAACCGTTGTAAGCTTTACGCCCCGGCGTATGAGCTCACTGGCAACGAAATAGTGCTGAGCGGGGGTGGTGGGGGTAGCTGTTTCGTCTATGGATAGCTCAAAAGCCACCGGGTGGCCCTCTATATATTTGCGGTATATGTGCTCGGCGTGGTCTATGGCATTGCAGTATATGAGACAGGCGCGCCTGAATTCCTCGGCGGAAAAGCTGATGGTGTAATCCTCAACGGCAAAGCTCTTATTGCAGTACAGCTCCTCAAGCTGCTTATCAGCCTGATATTCGCCGTATACCTCTGCGTCTGTCATGTTGTTTACGTTGTTACGTATGTGTTCGCTGCAATCCAGAGTTATCATGGTATAGCCGCTGCCGAGAGCATATTCCACCTCATCGTCCGTTTTAAGGTGGTCGCCATCCGCTATGAAGCCGCGCCGGAAATCCTCCCGGAATACCCCGAAGGTTGCGGCGTCCAGTACATCGTCAAAGGTGCGTCCCGTGAGGTTCAGTTCGCGTATGGACTGCTGCGCCAGCGCTGGTATGGCGTCGTATTTTTCTATGGCGCGCAGCTGACCCGGCGCGGCTATGCCCAGCCTGTCCCCAAGACCGAAGGTGCGTATCTCGGAGAGCAGTGGTTTCGGGGCGGTAAATGGGAAAAGCTTTCGGAGCAGCTGTGCGTTTTCGTGGTTCAGCGGCGCGGCGAAGCCGTCGCCGGTATCTCTGCCTGTAAAGCCGGGGTTTTCGCCGGTAATGAGGAGAATATCCTCGCTTTCCCCCCGGAGCATGCAGACGGTACAGCTGCCGGCCGTATGCCTGGATCTTTCGTATACTTTCATTCTTTACCTCCGTATATATTGCAAATGCTATAGCAATGGATTGAGATAGCTGTTTGTGGTAAGGCTGCTTTTAAAGACCACCTCGCTGCTGACGTATACCGTGTCGAGCGGCGGCATTTTACCAGACATAAGGTATTCCGTCATATACTTTGCGGCGGTATACGCCTGGGTATAAGGGCGCTTATCCACAAGGTTGGTAAATATCCCGCTCCTTAAGCATTCGAGGTTCTCGCCGAACATATCGTTGCCCAAGGCGATGACCCTGCCCTTAAGGCCCAAGCTGTCTATTGCCCGGCCTAGCAGCAGGCTGCCCCTTGCGTTCACCGCCACGCAGACGCCTATGCCCGGGTGGCTCATGATGCTGAAGCTCAGCATATCGAGACTTTCGCGGGACAGGTTTACTGGGTGTATCTTATATAGTGGATTGCGCATCTGCTGCTCCTTCATATATGCGCAGAACCCGTTGGCTATCATGTAATGAGAGGGAGTGTCCACCTCGCCCGCACAGAGCAGTATTCCGGCGTCTTTGGGTATCTGGCGGGAGATGAGCTCCGCCATTATACGGCCCACTGCATCGTAATCCGGCAGCACGCAGCAGAGCCTGTGCGAGAGCGGTAGGTCTGTGCTTACCAGCACAACGGGTATACCGCTGTCTATGGTGGAAAGTATGCAGGCTGCGCCTTCAGCATTGGTTTCACCGGTGGTGATAAGGCCGTCTATATGCTGCCCATTCAAAAGCTCTCCCAACACTTCTGCATGGCTTTTCTGCCCCGGGGAAAAGGGCGCTTCTACTATTTCGAGGTTGAGATCATTCTGGACGGAGAACCAGTCCCTTATGCCGTTCCATATAAAACCAAAATAATATCTGCTCTCTGCTGTGTTGCCGGGAAAAGAAACTGCAATGCGCAAAGGTTTACGCTTTAGGGAAGCGGCTGCACTGTTAGGCTTGTAACCAAGCCCTGCGGCGGTTTCGATTATGCGTTCTCTCGTGGCGTCCCCGACACCGGGCTTGCCGTACAAGGCGCAATGCACTGAGCCTATGCTCACACCTGCCCTTTCTGCTATATCTTTTATTGTTATACGTTTTGACATGATTTAATCTCCTTATTTACTAAAACGTTTTAGTAAATATGATAATACCTAGTTTACCGGCAATAAAACGTTTTGTCAATACGGAAAAATCAATAAAAGAATGAAATTGCCAAACGAATGGGCTGGGCATGGTGAATGTATGAAAACACACCATGCCCATATATATGAGGAAAGAAAAATAATGGGTTAATTCTTCTTAAACTTGGTAAGAATGTCACGATCTATCATGCAAACAGCGGAAGAACCGTTGCCAATCTGTACTTTACCGCTGAGGCAGAGAAGCATGTAGGCGTCAGATTTGCTTATACCGTATTCTGCTCCTATACGATGAATAAGATCGACATATCCACGGCTTATGGCATAAGTGAGATTCTTGCCACTCCATATGCCCACGGAGCCTATATACTTTGGCGTGTTGACCTGGGGACAACCATAATATTTCATATCTGCCTTCTTGATGAGGGAGACTTTTACTGTTGTGCGGCCTTGGCATTCAATAGCACATCCAGTAATTTCACCATCGCCCTGAGCGGCATGTACATCACCTATAGAAAGCAAACCGCCAGGTACATTACAGCGAAGGACTATGGTTGCCCCCTCTTTGAACTGGGGGATATCTACGTTGCCACAGTATTCCTCGTTGAGACTATCGGAACGTACACGATCCCATTTGGGAGCCACACCTATACAACCAACAAAGGGATTAAGAGGTATTTTGATGAAGTCTTTGCCGCTTTCAAGATTCATAATGGCATGTCCTTCGCCGTCAAAAGTAAGTATGCGGGTAGTAGGGACAAGGGGATCCTGAATATTGAATTTTACAGCTTCCATCCAGCCGCAGCCACCCTGTATGGAGGTATAACCGCCATTGCGCCAAATGCCGGGCTCAACTTTTATTATTTCAATGGCCAGAAAATCGCCAACTTCAGCGCCATTCACATATACAGGGCCGCATACGGGGTCGCTGCCGCCACCGGCTGCCTCGCGAAGCTCCTGACATTGAGCCCATACATGACTTTCGTCAGTAAGCAAACTACAGTTTGCGTCTTCGGATTCGAATATAACGGTATCACCGGAGTCAATATGTGCTTCAGGGTTAAGAGTGGGATCATAAGTAAGTTTCTTGGTATCCATCCCTAGGATTACTGTTTTGCTCATAGTTAAGAACATCTCCTTTAAAATTATTCGTCTATTTTTATTGGCATTGGCGCCAAAATTTATTGTATAGAATGCTGAGCTTGGGCCTTTGACAATGGATTTTTGTTATCAAATACGGTCCATAACACCACAGATACAAGTATTACTACGCTGCCTATCAGCGTAAAGGGAGTGGGTAGTTCACCGAGAAAAAGAAATACCCACAGCGGATTTAGAAATATTTCAAAAGTGCATATAAGTGAAACGGCGAGCGGTGAAGTGAGCCCAGCCGCTTTGGAAAGCGCAAGATTAGGCACTGGAATTTGTATTATACCGGCAAAAAGTACAGCTATTATTATCGCCGGTGAGATTGTCAAAATCGAACAGGAAACAGGTGAGACCATTAGCAAACATACCAGCAGCAGAGAATGCCCTATAGCTATACCGGAGTAGCGCTCTTCTAGACTATGGCTGGCCAATGAACACTGAGTTCCGGCATTAGCTATGCCGGATAGAATCGAAAATAAGTTACCAAGCATGGTGAAGGAATTTGCATCCAGAAATATAAAAGCCATGCCTATTAAAGATAACAGTACCAATGCAAAATCCTTGAAAGTGTATTGTGTATGATAGAATACCATACACATCAGCATCAAATACGCAGGGGACATGGATTGCAAAGATATGACGGCTGCCGCCGAGGAAAGCCGTTGCGCCGGAAAATACAATATATTGGTTGCGAATACGGTTATGCCAATCAACAATGAACTGCGATTTACAGTGAAGCGCAGCTGACTAATTTGCATAAAAAAATATATAGTAACACCAGCGATGATGCCACGTATTGCCAGAAGATATTGCCAAGGCCAAGGTATGCTCTTTACAAATAGACCCGAAAAACTGAACATAACAGGGCATACAAAAGCTAGCAATTTACCTTTTATGTCATTGGATAATCCTTTGCATCCATGCAGTACGGGTAATGTCATAACGATGCCTCTAATGTCCGAAGATGGGCCAGCCCACGTTCGACTGCGGTTTTGCCATCTGGCCAGGGATAACATTCCAGGGTAAGTGTCTGATCATAGCCTATTTCTCTCAACGCTTTGAGGAAAGGAACGAAATTAATAAGACCATACCCAGGGTAATGTCGAGTGTTATCTGCTACATGTACATGCCCTAATTTTTTGCCGCAGGCGATAACAGGATCACGCCAGCTGCGTTCTTCCATGTTCATGTGATATGTGTCAAGATGTACAAGCAGCTTATTGCTGCCTACTTTATCTATGACTTCCAATACATCTTGTGCAGTAAGCAAATAATTTGTTTCGATTCTGTCGATTGCCTCTATAACTATGCGGCCGTTGCCCTTTTCGGCATAGTCACACAATTCTTTGCAGGACTCAATCATAAGTCTATCAGTTGAACTGAAGCTAGCTCCATCTGGTACTGTACCACGCATAGAGCCTATAACAATGCTGCAACCAAGCACGGAAGCCAGATCCAGATGATCTTTGAGGCGTTGTACGGCTCTTTTGCGTATAAAATTATCTTTAGAGGTTATGGAAAGCCCTTCACGCCCGTACGCCATACCAGTACCAATACTGGATATAAGTATGCCCTTATCAGCACAGTAGTCTCTGATGCGAAAAGCATCAACTTCATCAGGTCTACAGAGGTGCAGCTCTATAGAATCAAAACCATGACTTGCTAAATAATCAACGGTTTGATAGATATCGGGGTCGATAAGAGGAAAGGGGCTGTTGGATGGAGCGCTTAATGCACAAGTAACACCTATTTTGAATGACATGACAATACTCCTTAAAGTTGTACATGATATTATACTAGCATAAAAATGACAAAATTATAAGCAAAGATACTACAATAGTGTCAAATATAATGACATTATACATCAACAATCAAACACTGACAATATAAGATTGATATTATTTGTACATATGCCAAATGCACTAATCTAATAGGAAAAACAAAAAATAAGGGATAATATAGAAAATATATGAAAAATAGGGGGGATGATGGAGAAATAAAGAGGCAGAAAATAATAGATGGAATGACTGTGAGGGCCCAAAAATCAATATATGTTGCCCTTTTTAATTCAGAATATGTAAATCACACAACAAATAATTAAATGCATTAATAGTAGCATAAAATGCAAAGTTAGTATTGACAAGATGATGACGAAATACTAAAATACAGTCAATAGGTTTTTGCGTAAACAAAAACTATCGCACGAAGCGGTATTTTAAGATACCAAATCGATCGTAAAAAAGAACGGTTACCGAATCATTCATTTTAAGAAACAACGGACTGTAAGCCTAAACTGATTGCTTAATAACGCACAGGTACGGAGGAAAATACAATGCTGAAACTGGGAATGGAACATAAAAAGTTTACTTTTGATCGAGAGATGCCTCCCGTGGCGAGTATAAAGCCAGGCGAGAGCGTATTATTTGAGACTGAGGATGCAAACGTAAGTCTTATTACAAAGGAAACCGATATATGGGCGGAATTTCCAAAGCTATATGCTATGGGCGGTGGATGCAATCCCGTTACTGGCCCCGTATATGTTGAAGGTGCTACTAATAAGGATTGCTTAAAGGTAGAGATCAAAAAAGTCGTTCCGGGTTTTATTCGTAACGGCGGTTATACATCAATATATAGCGGACTTGGCAGTTTGCAGAATGTTCAGGGATCACTTCAGAAGCCTCTTGAACCCCGTACTAAAATATGCGGTTTTGAAGATGGCAATATAATTTTTAAGTTGCATGAATCAGACGAATTCCTTAAAGTGCCAATGAATCCTTTTGTAGGTACCATTGGTGTAGCGCCTAAAGAGGATAGAAGGTCTTCTTTCTATCAGGGTAAAGAATGGTGTGGAAATGTGGACATACCCGACATAGCGGTGGGAGCTACGGTTATACTGCCTGTAAATGTAGAAGGAGCATTGTTTTCTATAGGTGATATCCATGGTGCGCAGGGAGATGGCGAAATTACTGGTTGTGCCCTCGAATGCCAGGGCCAAGTAGAAGTAAAGATTGATGTTATATCCAGGGAAGAAGCATTTTATGTGGATTGGCCACAGGTTAATACTGATCAGTGGATAGGCGCTGTTGCTTGTTTAGGCTATAAGAACCTTTCCGAAGCAATGAACACCGGTTATACAGAGCTGGCAAGAAGAATGAATAAACAGTATGGAATTGACGAACTGGATGCATATCAACTGCTTAACCTTGCAGGTAAGGTGCGGGTGGGCAATGCGTCAAGCTGCATTTGCAAAATAGATAGAAGTATACTTGAAAAATACAGGACTAAGTAAGATACGGCCACATGTATAAACAAGATTAAGGTACAACAGATGACGCCAGAAGCATTAATTTGCAGTTTTGCAGTGGGTACTGAGAAAATGGCGATTGTGAAGTACAAGAGTCGCCACGCGGAGAAGTGGTTGAAACTCAGCTGTAAACATGCAGATTATGCGCGATAAATTGATAGATGGATAAGTAGGTAATTTTACCGATTTTACATTAGAAAAGGAGATTTAAAAGATGATTAACAAGATTAAGGTTCAACCTTTGACCCCCGAAGCATTTGCGCCTTATGGCAGCGCAATTTGCATTCCTACTGATGGCAATCCGGATCGCCCAACGGATAGGTTTAATTTCTGGCCCAAACTCGCTACTTATAATTGCGATGATGGCAATTTCCAGATAGGCGTATCTACTTTCTTTAAGAGACCTTACCGTACTATGAACCTTGAACGCCACTATCATACACAGGAGTTTATGACTCCTCTCAATGGCTCGATTATTATTGTTTTTGTAAAGAATAAAGGTACTGAGCCTGGTGAAGAGATCGACTTCAAGAGTGCCGAAGCTTTCCTCATCAAACAGGATCAGGCTGTTATAGTTGATAAGTATGTGTGGCATTGGACACCCATGCCTATTGAAGATCAGACTTCCATAATCTGCAGCTTTGCGGTGGATACACAGTGGAAGGATCTCGAGATACAGAATCTGCCCAAAGGCGAGGTAATTGAGGTCGAATTCTAAAGCTCTTTCGGGCAAAAAATTCTAAAGAATAAGGGGTTATTAGGGTGAGCAACAGAAAATACCTTGAAATTGAAAATGTATATAAGGCTTTCTTCGGCGTGCCAGTACTCAAAAATGTTTGCTTGGAAGCGGATGCTGGAGAAGTCCACGGGCTGCTAGGTGGCAACGGTGCTGGCAAATCCACTCTGATGAATATACTGGGTGGACTGTACGTTAAGGATTCGGGCCACATCTATATTGACGGCAAAGAGGTCAATATAACTGATTCACGCGCTGCTGAGGCTGCTGGCATTGGCTTTATACATCAAGAGCTGAAGCTATTTGATTTGCGCAGCGTGGCGGAGAATATAATGATCTCAAGTCTGCCCACTAAGGGTATTTTCAAACTGGTGGATGACAAGGCTAAGAACGCTGAAGCAAAGAAATATTTGGATATGGTTGGTCTGTATGTGGATCCGGCCAGACGCTTGGGTGAACTTAGCATAGCAGAACAGCAGCAGGTTGAGATCGCAAAAGCGCTCGCCCTGAATGCCCGTATACTTATATTTGATGAACCAACTTCTTCGCTTACTGAGCGCGAGACAGTAATATTGTTTAATATTATTCGAAAACTCAAAAAGGAAGGCCACTGCATAATCTATATCTCCCATAAATTTGACGAGATATTTAAGATATGTGACAAAATCAGTGTTCTGAGGAACGGTGAAAATGTCGGTACTCTAGATGTAAGCAAGACCACAAATGATGAGTTGGTCAATATGGTAATAGGCCGTAGGCTGGATCAGTATTTTCCAGAGCTTCCACCGGCTCCTGCTCCTGACGCAGAAGTGGTCATGTCAGTGAAGGGACTGACCAATAAAAAACTCAATAACGTAAGCTTTGATCTCCGTAAGGGGGAGATACTGGGGTTGTTTGGCCTAGTGGGCGCGGGCCGTAGCGAAACGGCACGAGCGATATTTGGACTAGACCCGGTGTTTTCGGGAGAGATTTACATGGAGGGGAATAAAGTAAAAATAGATTCCTCGCGCAAAGCAATGAAGGCCGGTATAGCCTTTCTTACGGAGAATAGAAGAGAAGAAGGCCTGGTGCTTAAGATGGATGTGGGTAAGAATCTTACGCTGCCCATCATGGACAGGCTCTGTACCCCTGTTATCGATAAAATAAAGTTCAGCAAAGAGAAGTCTGTAATTAAAAATGCGTTTGAGAGGTTCATGATAAAGGCAACCGGCCCAAGTCAGCGCGCAAGTAAACTTTCTGGTGGCAACCAGCAGAAGGTCGTTCTTGGCAAATGGTTCGTAACCGACTCCAAAGTGCTGATACTGGACGAGCCGACGCGTGGCGTAGACGTGGGTGCTAAAGCTGAAATATACCAGCTGATAGTAGAAATGGTAAGTAATGGGCTTTCAGTAATATTTATTTCATGTGAGGAGCCAGAAATAATCGGTATGTGCCATAGGATGCTTGTCATGCGGGACGGCGAAATAGTGGGTGAATTTAACAAGGGCGAAGCTACTCAGGAAATGCTTGTTGGCCTTTGCATGGGAGGTAATTCTGAAGATGAATAATAATGCACTGTACAAGATTAAAAATTTTGTATTTAAAAACGCCAACTGGGTATTCATCTTTGCGCTGTTGTTGTTTGTAGCTATAAAATTGCCCCTCTTTTTCTCGCTGAGTAATCTTATGTCCCTCGGCTCGCAGATAGCGGTTCTGGGCATAGCCTCTATTGGCATGACGTTGCTAATATTGACTGGTGTAACAGATATATCTGTTGGTCAGCAAATATACCTTGCCGGTGTTATATCGGTAAAGGTATATCAAGCTACTAATAGTATGGTATATGCGACTATAGCTGCCATGCTGGTGTGTGGGGTAGTGGGCGCTATAAACGGCGTATTAATTGCAAAGATTGGCTTGCCTTCAATGATAGTCACACTTTCTATGCAGCAGGTTTGTAACGGAGCTGCATCCATACTGATAGGTGAAGAATCTGTTATAAATGTTGGTAATCAATTCAGTGCATTAGGATCGGGCAAGTTGGGTGATGTGCCTATAAGCGTAATAATTTTCTTAGTACTTTTTGTAATAGGTGCTATTATAAGCAACCGGACTAAGTTTGGTCACTATATATTTGCTATTGGTAATAATTCCGATGCTGTTGCTGCTTCTGGCATAAATGTATTTCTGATCAGAGAAATTATATTCATTGCTACTGGTATGCTGGCCGGTTTCGCCGGTGTCATAAACGCTTCCCGTATTGGTGGTGTACAGTTTGGCATGGGCGTGAAGATGGAGTTTAACGCGATAGCTGCAGCTGTTGTTGGCGGCACTAGTATGCAGGGCGGCCGAGGCAATATGTGGGGTACGCTGATAGGCGTTATGATAATAGGATCCATTGATCAGCTGATGAGAATGTTTAACATTAATGTCTACCTTTATAACCTCATTTGGGGACTTATTGTCCTGTTAACTGTGGGATGTGACCTGATTAAACAGAAAGAGCTGGAAAATGAGAAAGAACACGCTGCAAGACTGCGTGCTATTAAGCAAGAAGCTGAACTTTCTAAATAAGCTGGACACAATTAACAAAAATTAAAAAAGTATGTATCGCTTAATAAGGCGTTACAATAATAAACAGGAGGAATAACAATGAAAAAAGTTCTTACTATCGTTATGGCAGTAGTTATGCTTCTGTCCCTCGTAGGTTGCAGCACTCAAGAAGCTGCTCCCGCTCCGGATGAGGCTACCAAGGAAGAGACCGCTGCCAATGCTGGTGTCGCCGTTGAAGGCGTATCCTTTGCCGATAACCCAAACCTTAAGGATGGCAAGAACGTACTGGGCATCTGCTGGTCCAACTGGGCGGCTGAAGCTACCCAGATACTGATCGCTGACTATGAAGCTAAGTACAAGGAGTACGGCTTTGATGAACTGATCAGCATCCAGTCCGAGGGCGATCTGGAAACTCAGATTTCTCAGATTCAGGATCTTGCAAACCAGGGCGTCGATGTCATGATTATTAACTCTGTTGACCCCGATGGTATAGTTCCCGCTGTTGAGGCTGTGCAGGCTATGGGTATCCCCGTAATAGCTGTTGACCGCCGCATCAACACTCCTCTGTACTACTCTTTTGAAACTGCTAACTATAATGCCGGCGTTGATATCTGCAAATATGTAGCTGCCAAGACTGAGGGTATGGATGAAGTTAAGATTCTTTCTTTGCCCACTAACCTGACTTCTATAGCTGTTCGCGATCGTAACGACGGTTTCCATGACGAGGCTGCTTATTGGCCCTGGCTCAACATTGTAACAGAAGTTAACCTGGAATCCAGCATAGAGAACTGCTACAATGCTGTTGTGGATGCATTTAAGACTAACCCCGATATTAAGGTCATAGTTGTATCTGGCGATAACTATGTCGCTCCTATAGCTTCCGCACTTTCCGATATTGGCAAGCTCTATCCCTATGACGATCCTAACCACGTAATCGTATGCTCTTACGATGGCGCTCCCAGTGCGTTGAAATACATGGTAAATGAGGGCGTGAACGATGCCATAGCTAACCAGCGTTTCGACCTGTTCTGCACCGAGCCTCTTAAGGTTTGCCAGGCTTATCTGAATGGCGAAATCGTTGATGCAGGCGAGAACGATATAAAACTGGAGACCCCCATCGTAACTCCTCGGAACGTACAGGCTCTTAAGGAGATGGGTATCCTCTGGGGTTATAACTTCTAAAGAATAGAGATTCATTTAAGAAATGTAAGTGTGCTTATGCTTGGCTTAGGCTTGGTATAAGGCGCCATTTAGGAGGCGCCGTAAGACGCCTCCTAAATTTTAAAAACAAGTCGTAAGTGTATAAGCACAATGGAGGAAATAATGAAGAAAAACGACAATACCGTAATTAATGCGAACGGAACGGCGAGCGGAGCTGTAGTAGCAAAGAAAAACGTTACTTTAGAGCAAATACTGCTGAATTATGGCCTTTATATAGCGATGATAATTCTATTGATAGCGTTTTCTGTGTTAAACACTAATTTCCTGACTATCAATAATATCGTCAATATTTTTGATCAGTCTGCTTACTATCTTGTAACGGCAGTTGGTATTGCGTTTATTCTGATTGGCGGAAAAACAGACTTGTCCATAGGTTCACAGCTGGCTTTTTATAGCGTTATAGGTTCGATGCGCCTAATTGAGACCGGTGATACTTTTGGTACGTTAATGCTGCTCATAGGTTTAGGCCTTCTTGTGGGATTTGCGAATGGCATAATGGTAGTTCTTCTTGGCTTTCCGCCGTTTATTGCTACAATTGCTTCTGGCTATGTAGTGCGAGGCATAGCTGCATACATGACACAGCAGGTTACTGTATCCGGCTTACCTAAGTGGCTTACCAGGTTCGCGTGGCAGAAGACCTTTGGGTTGCCTAACCTTAGTCTTATTGCTATAGTAGTGGTACTTATTGCTCTGTATGTACTTGAATTTACGGGATATGGTCGCAGGCTCTATGCGGTAGGTGGTAACAAGACTGCTGCAGAGGTAATGGGAATAAGAGCAAATGCTATACAGATATCTACATATGTAGTAGCTTCTATGCTTACCGTAGTGGCTGCAATAATGCTTGTATCCCGTTCTGCAGTCGCCAGGGCAGCTACCGCTGATAAACTTCATATGGAATGTATAGCAGCTTGTGCGATAGGGGGTATCAGTTTAAAGGGCGGCCATGGCCATATATGGGGAACACTAATCGGTGTGCTATTTGTTTGTATGATACGTAGCGGCCTTAATGCACAGGGCGTAAGCAATTTCTGGCAGCTCATATTTACTGGCGCAATAACTATATTTGCCGCTGTACTGGATAGCTATAAGACGAGAGCTGCAGATGGCAATGGGAGATAAGGTTTCTATCGAATAATGAGATTTTTAATGTTGAAATCAACCAAATGATGTGATATATATAAGTATGCTATAGGTATCCCTTTAGCATACTTTGTTTTAAATAAAACATTAGGGTGGAGGAAGGAATGAGAGCAACAATTGAGCAAATTGCTGCATATTGCGGCGTTTCGGTTGCTACAGTCTCAAGAGTTATTGCAAATAAGGATAATGTTAGTGCGAAAACCAGAGATAAAGTGCTGAAGAGAATGCTCGAAGTAGACTACGCCACAGATAAAGTTAGCAAGCTTATAGATCAGAATAGGCGCAATGCTATATTATTTTTGGCTGAAAATATAGACAGGTCATCTAATGTGACGCTTTTTAGGTCAGTATCAAGAACTTTTGAGGAATTCAATTATGCAACAGTACTTTACGAATGTAACGATGCCGAAAAGAGAAATAATGCAATAGAGCATGCTAAAGCACTATATAGTGGATGTGTGGTCATATCAGGATCAAGTGGCAACGCAGGTCTGGGCGTATTCGAAAATGATAAATTTCCGCTTGTGGCTATTCACTGGTGCAATGACTTTGGCAAAGTAAATTCTGTGATAGATGATTTGCGGCGAGCATCATATCTTGCAGTTAAGCATATGGTAAAAAACGGGCACAGAAATATAGCACTTGTTTCTTCGGGTGAGACTGCTTCCGGTAATATTGAGATTATAGATGGTTATAAACAGGCCTGCCGAAAATTCGGGCTTGATTATGATAAGAACCGCATATATCATTCGGATCTGAGTACGCATAGTGGGTATGACATTATTAAACGTGTTATAACAGAAAACGAAGGCATTACTGGTATGGTATGTGCTAATCAAGATATAGTTCGCGGCGCCATGTTCCGTCTTTTTGAAGAGCATATGTCAGTTCCCGGCGATATGAGTTTTATAGCGCTTAATGTGGACGATGGCAAAGATGATATGATAAAGATAACATCGTCTGGGTCTTCTAGCAAACGCATAGGTGAGCTGGCGGCGCGAATGCTATATGACCTTATAAACGGCAATTCATCATTGGGGTTACCTTGCAATGCTAAGATAGTATTGGATCCAGAGGTGGTCCCGGGATGTACCGTGCGAAACTTAAATGAATAGACTTAGATTTTATATGCAAGCAGTTGATGAAGCGAGCGTTAAAAGTAAATATAAAAATAAGCGCCTTGCACAAGCAAGGCGCTTTACGTAAAATAGCAAAAGGAACGTTTAGCTATTTATCAGTGTCGAACTTTATCTCGATGTTGGCACTTTCTTCAAAATGTTTTACGCAGGCCCATATATCTTCGGTGCTGTGATTACGCATACAATCTTCAAAGTTTTTAGCAGTGCCTTCCAGGGCGAGTAAATCCATATCGTGCTCCTTGGCGAGACGAACCGCTAACTTTGCATCCTTTTCAAGGATGCTCATCGGATTTTTGGTATCAGTAAAAGTTCGAGAGGCGATATTTTTAGCAGCTGCGCGGAAGAGATTACTAGAGGCTCCCGTTGCGTTTAGAATATCGTAGACAACTTTGGAATCAAGTCCAGCTGCGGTGCCTAATGCAAGAACTTCGGCGGTTGCTTCAAAGGTGAGACTAAAGAAAGCTTGCATGCAGCTCTTTGCTATCTGCGCAGTGCCGGGTTTATTACCAACACGGATAATTTCATTGCCCATTGCATGAAGTAATGGAGAGGCGGAGGCGTATGCATCATCAGTAGCACCAACCATTATATACATGGTACCTTCAGCAGCAGAGGCAGAGCTAGCACGCACTGCTGCATCTACCAGCATAATACAATGACTTTCAAGATGCTCATATGCTTCATCCATGACTTCGTGACCCACGGAGGCAGTAACAATTACCGTGCTGCCGCTACTAAGAGTAGAAACCAAAGCTTCATCACCAAATAATACGCTTTTTATCTGCTCGGCATTGAAAACCATAAGTATGACGGTTTTTACTGCGCAGCCCAACTCGGCACATGTGTTTACGGTTTTTCCACCCGCTGCAGCAAAACGTTCACAACTGGCTTTGGAAATATCATACCCGTAAACCTCGAATCCCTTGTTCATAAGGTTGATGCCGATATTGTACCCCATGAGACCAAGACCAACGATTCCTACTTTTTCCTTTTCCATAAATCCTCCAGATATTATTGAAAATTCATTTATGCTTTTTTATAATGCTACTATTATTGATTGATATTGTCAAGCGATGATATACTCTAATCAAGTGCTGATACGATTAAAAAGTTTATAATAACGTAATAATATAGTAAAAGAAACTCGTAATAGCTTCGTCATGGCAGAATGTATAATAGAAGTGCGTGATGAACAATTAATAATGATATTTCATGCTAATTAAGATATCACAAATTGACATGATCGGTATGAGGTGATATAATTAAAACAAAAGATCCCACATATATTTCAGCAAATATTAGGAGAAGAAAAATGATTGACAGTATTGCTTTAAAAACAATCGACGAAATCTCTGACAAACTGTGCGATATGAGCAGGAAAATATGGGAGCATCCTGAAAAACCGTACAAAGAGATGTATGCAAGCAGTCTTTGCATTGAAATGCTTAAGGCTGAAGGATTTGAGGTAGAGACCGGCTATGCGGGGTTGCCGTCTTCAATTCGTGCTACTTTTGGCAGCGGCCATCCGATGATTGGTTTTCTTGGTGAATTTGATTCATTGCCCGGCCAGAGTCAGAAAGATGTTAATTACAAAAGCCCAATTGTTGAAGGTGAATATGGCCATGGTTGCGGGCATAATCTTATTTCCGTGGCCCTCATCGGTGCGGTTATTGGTGCAAAGCGTGAAATGCAGGCAAAGGGCATAAAGGGAACACTGGTGTTTTATGCTTGCCCAGCAGAAGAGGTACTGACTGGCAAGGGCTACATGGCACGAGCCGGCGCTTTTAAGGAATTGGATGCGGCACTGGCATGGCATCCCGGCCGTTATAATCGGTCTTCTTATAGTGTGTGTACTGGTGTTAATTCGACTATTTATCATTTCAAGGGTGTTACCGCGCATGCAGCATGTGATCCTGAGAAAGGACGTAGCGCTCTGGATGCAGTGGAGCTTATGAACGTTGGCATGAATTATCTTCGTGAGCATGTTCCTATGGATGTTCGCATTCATTATGTCATAACTGATGGAGGTACTGCTCCTAACATAGTTCCAGATAAGGCTGCTGTGTGGTATTATGATAGGGCTCTAAAGCGTGAGACGATGGAAGCTGTAGAAGAGCGTATGCTCAAGGTAGCTAAAGGTGCAGCGATGATGACCGACACAGAGTTGCAGGTTGAAGAATTGGGCGGTTGTTATCCTACTCTTCCTAACCATGTTTTGGGTAAACTGATAGATACTTGTATGCGTGATATACCCCAGGTACCGTGGACTCAGGAAGAAATTGACTACGTTAAGAAGATAAATGCTACAAATCCTGATTATGTTCAGGAGTGCATCGATAAATACGGTGATTTCGATAAGGCCCCTCAGCTTCATACCGGAGTAATGGATATTGATACCGCAGACGATTATGGTTCCACCGATGTTGGCGATGTAGGTCATATTACTCCTACTTGCTTCTATAAGACTGCGTGCTATGGTATCGTAGCCCCCGGTCACAGCTGGCAGGTTACTTCGTGTGTCTGTAACTCCATTGGGCAGAAGGGAATGATTTACGGTTCCAAGGTTACTGCGCTTGCTGCTATGCGCTTGCTTACTGAGCCTGAATTGCTCAAGGCTGCAAAGGCTGAGTTTGATGAGAGTATGCATGGAAAGACATATAAATGTATGATGCCCGATGAGCTGAAGGCTCCAATTGACTAAAGGGAATATAGCGAATATCTATTAAATTTGAGGTGGATGTAATGAACGAGATCAGCAAAATGATGTATAATGATATACGTAAAGAACTGGAAGTCGTTTGGCAAAATGCCCGTCCCTATGTTGGCCCCAAATGCCGCGCATGCCGTGAATGTAATGGCATTAACTGTCGAAGGATAGGGGCCGAACGTAGTACAACTGGTGCTAGAAATTACGAAAAATTCCAGCAGATTAAAATTGTATACGATACGCTGTATGATGGTGGGGACGGCTCTGAGATAGATTCATCTGTAGAACTTTTTGGGCATAAGTTTCGCGCTCCTGTTTTCAGTGCACCATTTGGAAATGTAAAGAGCTTCCAAGCCAATACTCACTTTGATAGCGATTATGCTATTAATAAGTGCTTTGTAGATGGACTTGCAAACCAGGATTGCGCGGCGTGGACACCAGATACGGTAAACCATCCAGGCCTTAATGTATATGAGGGCCCCCTTAAAGCTATAGCTGAACGGCGCGGCATGGGTATTCCAACAATAAAGGCATGGGGAAGGGAAGAAATACAGCATAAGATCCGCCTGGCAGATAATGCAGGTGCTATTGCTATAGGTCATGACATAGACTGTGTTGGCCTAGGATATCTTTCTGTGAATGGCGGGTATCATGCATATCCTAAGACTTCCGAGCAGATTAAGGAGATATTCTCCATTACAAATACGCCATATGTCCTTAAGGGAATCATGACTGCAAAAGGCGCGGTCAAAGCTTTGAAAGCTGGCGCTTATGGAATAGTAGTATCCAATCATGCTGGCAATACTATGGATCAGTCGCTGGCTACTATTGAGGTATTACCTGAGATAGTGCGTGCAGTCGGCGGCCAGATGAAGATATTTATTGATGGCGGTATATCTAGTGGCGAGGAAGTATTCAAGGCTATAGCTATGGGGGCCGATGCCGTACTTATTGGACGGCCTTACCTTATTGCAGCCGAAGGCGGAGAGACGAGGGGTGTCGAACTTTATACTCAAAAGATCATATGGCAGCTGCAGAATGCGATGCGTATGTCAGGCTGTAGAACTCTCAAAGATATCACCCGCGATCACATTGTGATTACGAAAGACTTTTGATTGTTGTATGAAAATAGGAATTTGCCTGCTTTTGCTGGCCAATGATGCTGATCCACTATCGAGGTATAGTATACCTGCAATAGCTCGTGCTGGTTATGACTACGCTGAGATTTCTCTCGCTCGTATATACGATCTGTCAGATGACGAGATAATTGCATATAGAAAACTGTTTTCAGATAATGGTGTCAATGTGGAAGCATTCAATAATGCAGTCCCAGCCGGCTTTTCGATAGTGGGAGATGATGCTACTGCTGAAATCCAAAATGCATATATTGCTAGGGCCATTAAGCTAGCTGAGCAATTTAGTGTAAAGGTAATTACAACAAGCGGACCGAATGCCAAACGGGTGCCAGAAGGATTTGACTGGGTAAATATTGGATATGTAAGATATATAGATTTTATGCGCCGTTTCGCCAAAGAATGCGCAAATCATGGTATATCTATAGCTCTGGAACCTATATGCAGTAAAGAGCGCGGCTTTGTTAATACTACCGGACAGGCTTGCCAGATAATATCTGAGATCGGCTGCCGGAATGTTACGCTGTTGGTGGATATGTTTCACTTTGCACAGGAGCATGAAAATGTGGAACAACTGCCAAAGTATGCTGCAAGCGGATTGCTTACGCACTTGCATGCGGCCCGATTGGATAACCGTATGATACCTGCTAAGGATTATGCTGATACGCTTAGAAGACAATTACTGCCGCTGGTTGAAGCTGGTTTTGATGGGAGGATAAGTATCGAGGCAAAGCCTAACGGAACGAGTATCGATCAAGTTGTTTCTGATGGGCTGGCTACTATAAAGTTTGCTGTTACAAAGTAATCTAAAAAGCATAATATATTAAACGAGACGGTATCCTGATCTGCACCCAAAAAGTTAGACACGAAATCGATATCAAGCGGCATCAAGGGCTTGCTTTCTGTGAACAGCAGGAGGTAAGCCCTTAAGCTTTGCCTTGATTCTACGATTGTTGTAGTAATCAAGGTACTCGATCAGCTCTTGCTTAAACTGCTCTATAGAGTCAAACTCTTTCAGATAGAGCAGCTCACTCTTGAGAATCCCAAAGAAATTTTCCATCACAGCATTATCAAGGCAGTTGCCTTTTCTGCTCATGCTTTGAATGATCCCATTGTCCTTAAGCAGCTTCTGGTAGTGCTTGTGCTGGTACTGCCAGCCCTGATCCGAGTGCAGGATCGGTGCTGCCCCGCGGGGCAGCACCGCCAGCGCTTGCCTCGCCATATCCATCACCATGGATAGAACAGGACGGTCAGAGATTGTATAGCTCACGATGTCGCTTGAATGAAGATCAAGGATCGGCGACAGATAGAGCTTCTGTCCGAAGATGGAAAACTCCGTGACGTCAGTCGCCCATTTCTCGTTCGGTGCCGTCGTGCTGAAATCCCGTTCCAGAAGGTTCGGCGCCACCTTTCCCACTTCACCCTTGTATGAATGATACTTCTTAATACGTACCTGGCATTTGATCTTCTCTTCATTCATTAGCCGCAGGACTGCTTTATGATTGATCCGGTATCCGCGATTGTGCAGCTCCATGGCGATCCGTCGATAGCCATATCGCTCCTTATTCTCGCAAAATATGTTTGTGATCTGTTCTTTGATCTCGCTGTACTTGTCCTCGTCGTTCCGGTGCTTGATGTAGTAGTAATACGTTGATCGTGCAAGCCCGGACACTTCAAGCAGCAGCTTGATTGTGAATGCATGCCTCAGTTCCCAGATCACTTGCGCCCTTTGCCGCGGCGTTCCTCTTCCAGAACCAAGGCTCTCAATTTTTTTAGATACGCATTCTCCGCTCTTAATCTTTGTACTTCCGCAATCAGATCTTCTTCGGCTTCGGGCTTGAGCTTTTTCGGCCTGCCTGTACTTTTCCTTCCCCGACGTTCAATGTACAGACCTTCAGGCCCTTCCTCAAGATAGATGCGCTCCCAGTTTTTCACCTGCGTATCTGATCGAACCTCAAATCTCCTTGCTGTTTCTTGATAACTCAGTAGTTCTTTACGCATGGTTTCTACAACCATTTGCTTGAATTCGCCTGTATACTTTTTGTCCGTCCTACTCTTTGCCATATGAAATCACCCCACTTGTTAGCATTATATCACATGTCTAACAAATGGGGTGCAGATCATACTCAGAGCCTTTTTCTTTTTGGGGTTATGCCCATTCAGGTTCCACGGAACCGACAATTCACAATGTTATTTTATGTTGGTAAGCAGGGTAGCGTATCCTGCAATCCTCATTGTTACTTCACCAGTTCGTATATAGCTTGTGCATATATCTTGGCAAATCGGCGCAGATCATCTAAAGCTAAAAACTCGTTTTCTTGATGAGCAAGTTCTTTTTGACCGGGGAAAACAGGCCCCATGGATACAAAGTTCTTGAGATATCTGCAATAAGTTCCGCCGCCTATTGAAAGCAGAGCCGCATCTTCGCCTGTGGTCTCGGAATAAGCTTTTTGAAGCTTTTTAATGAACGGCCGATCTTTTTCTACATATAGCGGTTTTTTATGCTGCACCAGTTCATATTTGGTATTCAGGCCAAGATCATGCGAATAAGCCTCCAGTCTTGCCGTAAGCTTATTGCTGTCGTGGGTGACCGGGTATCGGATGTCGAATTTTACAATTGCTTCGCTTGCGTCGGCTTCTAACATTGCCATATTGCAGGTAAGAGCGCCGGATACATCGTCTTTGCACGCTATGCCCCAAGAGCTACCATCGGTTTCCATTGCAAAGCTGTCGTTCAGCTTGTGTAGGAAAAATTTAAGCGGGTCATTGCTATTTGGAAAGATGGCTGACAGCAGGGATAGCAGGCCCTGTATGGCATTATAGCCTTCGTTGGGATAACTTGCGTGAGATGGTACGCCATGGGAAAGGATTTTAACAACCCCCGTGTCCGGCAAAACCTCGAAGTGCGATTTGTCTTTACGTACAGCGAGTACCGACTCGATTTTTTCTGCTGTTATGCCGGCAATCCGGGCTTCAGCAAGGGAAGGAACTACGTTCAGCCTCGTACCTGCGTGTATGCTCAATATGTTCTTATCAGGCAAGGCCAGGGGCAGTCGATAACCAAAACGTATAATGCCTTTTTCGGCATAAATGATCGGAAATTCCGCATCGGGAGAAAAACCGTAAGCAGGGGCGTTTTCTCTTTCGAGGTAATAATGTATGCCGCGCGCAAAGGTTTCTTCATCTGTACCGGCTATGATACGCACATGATTATTCATGGGCAGGCCGGCATCCATTATGGCTTTCATGCCGCACAGGCAGGCAATAGCAGGGCCTTTATCGTCTACCGCGCCACGGCCGTAGATTTTACCATCCTCAATCATTGCGGAAAATGGGGGGTACTTCCAATCGCCGACAGCCGGAACCACGTCTACATGTACGAGTATACCCGCTTCATTCCCGCCCTTGCCGAGCTGCGCCCATCCCGCATAGCCGTCACAATTTTCAGTTTCAAAGCCTAATTCCTTACTGATGCTCAGAAATTGATTAAGCGCCTCGTTTATCCCCTTGCCAAAGGGAGCTGCTTCTGATGCGGTGCTTTCATCCAGCACGCTGTCTATCCTGACGAGCTTCTGAACGTCTTTCACCATATCATCGAACATCTCGTCTATCCTGCGGTTCAAAACTTCTTTCATAATTGAAAAAACCCTTTCATATTTTCGTAGTGAATATTGTGATAAAATATTTATGTCATTAAACTTATCCGTGAGTAAAATGCAACCATTTTTTACTGGTATAAACTATTGAAAACTGAAGGATAAATACGGAGTTTGCCATGTTACCTTCAAACCGGTGTCAAATATAATATAGCATCTTTTTTACCAAAAAGCAAGGGGATGGTCAGTGGCTGCTGCATTGGTGCCGCTTTCCAATAGCGCAATAATATATTACAAACACAGATATGAATAAAATGCCTTTTTATTTATCCAAAAATAGCGTCGCTATAAATTTAGTATTGCGAAACCGAATATTGCATGGTATAATCACTTCAACAAAAAACGACATCGGGTTATCATCTTCTATCAAATCGTATCTACATAATCGAAAGGAGCTTTTATTTATGGACTTCAAAATTGGTATCGAGATGCGCGACGAGTATAAACGGCTGGAGACCGCTCGCGGTGCATTAAAGTTCATGAGGGATTTTATGTTGGTCAAACCCGGGGAAAACGTAGTGTTCAATTACGATACCTGCGTTGATGAGCGCGTGGTAAAGGCGCTTGCTGAGGCCACATATTCACTTGATGCCTCTCCGGTAGTAGTGTATACCTCCACAGGTAAGGGGTTTTACGGCAAGGCCAATCCTCCTGCGCCTCTTTCCGCCGCGGTTGCGGCGGCCGACGTATGGGTTGAACTGAGTTATGCGCCCATAATGCACAGTGAGCCCTATCGTCAGGCGGTGGATATAAATGGCGCAAGATATGTATGTGCTACCGGTCTTGATGTCGAAATGCTGGTAAACCTCATTGAAAAAGTAAACATAGATAAAGTAATCGAGTTAGGTGAATATTTCAAAAAAGCTCTTGAAGAGAGTGACGAGATAATAGTAAAGAGTGAATCCGGCACCCACCTTGTTGCACATCAAAAGGGACGCAATGTGCGTCATTCTGGAATCAAAGCCTCCATGAAGGGCTATCCGGTCATGATGCCAGGTCAAACCAGCTGGTGTCCAATAGAAGAAACCATAAATGGTACACTGGTATTTGACGGCGCACTATTCCCTCCAGAAATAGGCATACTGCAAAATAAAATAATGATAGACTTCGAGAATGGCCGCATAAAGAAAATCTATGGTGACGGGCAGGAAGCTAAGATGTTTGACGAGTGGCTCAAAGGGCTCAATGATCCGAATATGTTCCGGCTTGCACACTATTCTCAAGGTTTTAATCCCGGGGTCACCCATTGTACTGGTCGTATAGTCGAGGATGAGCGTGTGTTTGGATGCATGGAATTCGGCATAGGCTCTCAAGGCAAGCGCATAGGAGGATCCTACTGGGATGCCGCATCTCACACCGACGGTATACTCCTTCGCCCCTCCATCTACCTCGACGGCAGGCCGCTGGAAGAAAACGGTATATATGTGGATCCCGTGGCTCGAAGGCTTTGTGCCGAGCTGGGTGTAGAAGGATATTGATGCTTATGTTTGCAGCAAAGTACTGCATTAAAAAATAATAAAGAATTGGAGGAGAATAGAAATGAAGAGACTGACAGCCTACATTCTCATGTTTTGCATGATGCTACCTCTTACGGCTTGTGCAAATACTAATCCGGGTTCTTCCGGAGCGTCCGAATCCGCTTCTCCCAATGGAGCAACTATTGCTTCCATTCCTACCCAGAGCATATTCCGTTTTACTCAGGCTGCTATGCCTAAACTGGATCCTCATTGCGGCAGCGATATGTCCAGCAACACGATTCATACCAATTGCTACGATCCTTTAGTTTTTCCTACCGCAACCGGTAGCGTAGAACCTTGGATAGCCGAAACCTGGGAAGTATCCGATGATGGCCTTGTGTGGACGTTCCACATCCGAGATGACGTCAAATTCCATAGCGGCAATCCGCTTACGGCAAATGATGTTAAATATACCGTGGATCGTCTTTGCAATATAGGTGAAGGCTATGCCTACCTTTTTTATAAGTACATAGACAGTACTGAAGTGGTAGATGAGTATACTGTAAAGCTAAACTGTAATCAGGAGTACGGCCCACTGTTAACAAATCTTGTTCGTTTGTACATTTTGGATTCAGAACTCATGAAAGCAAACACAAAAGCTGAGGGTGATTACGGTGAGAATGGCGACTATGGGAAAAACTACCTCCTAGAGCATGACGCAGGATCGGGTCCATATACCGTTACCAAAGTAGAAACAAACATTTCTGTTACTGGCAAGAAATTCCAGGACTATTGGGCAGGCATTCCAGATGACGCTCCCGAAACTTTCATACATTTTGCATCTAATGACGCCGTGACCGTAAAAACCAAAATGCTGCGTAAAGAATTAGAAGCTGCGGACAGCTACCAAACCGCAGAAAATATTTCGTCTATGCTGGCAGCCGATTCTTCTCTGAAATTAGCCTACAATTATACCGGCGGCGGATCTAATCTTTGGTTCAATAATCAGAAAGCCCCCCTCGACGATCCTAAGATTCGAGAAGCTTTTGGCTACATCATCGACTACAATACCGTCAACACAATAATCACTCCCGACTCTGTATATAAAAAGAGCATAGTTCCTTCCGGCCTCTTGGGTTACACCGAAGTATTCGATTTCACCTATGACATCGAAAAAGCCAAGGCCTGTATAGCCGAATCGAAATATGCCGATACCATAGGCAATTACGAGATAGAATTTGTGTGGAACTCTGAAACCGCAGATCGTGAGAAGATAGCTCTCATGATACAAGCTGCTGCACAGCAGATAGGTGTCAACATAAAAATTACAGAACTACCTTGGTCCACAATAGTGGCCAATGCAACAAATGTCGATACCTCCCCGCAGATGACGATATGCCAGATTACCCCTGTAACTGGCGACTCTGGCACGCAATTTGTATCAATGCTTCAAACCAAAGAAGTAGGCACTTGGGAAAACATGAACTGGGTCAACGACTCTACTTTAGACAAGATGATAGTTGCTTCCCTCGCCATAGCAGATCAAGATAAGCGTGCCACGGCTTATGCGGAAATCCAAAAGTACTGTGCTGAAAAGGTGGTATTCGTTCCAATCAACGAGACGCCCGAACGTCTTGTATATCAGGATTCTTATGTGGACCTTGCACCCAGCATTCCTATGTCCGGTTATTCATTCTATCTTAGAGATATAGCCGTCCATCCTGCTTCCTGACGATAGAAATTCCCAAAACAAAATAATAAGAGCCGCCGCACCGCAAAGTGCGGCGGCCATACTCAAAAGAAGAAAAAGGAGGCACACCGTCCCCAATGCTCAAGACTACTATAAAAAGGCTATTACAGGCCCTGTTGGTTTTGATTGGTCTCTCCATAATGATTTTCACGCTTATGCGCATAATCCCCGGCGATCCAGCAAGGCTCGCTCTCGGACCCTCTGCTCCAGAAGAGGTTGTGGAGGCTTACCGAGAAAAGATGCATTATAACGACCCATATATAAAGCAGTACTTTTACTGGCTTCAAGGAGTTTTAAAGGGTGACTTCGGAATGTCTAACGTAACACAGCGTAACGTTACTACAGACATGAAGGAATTTCTTCCCGCAACATTGGAATTGGTTATATGGGCAGGATTTCCACCTATACTGCTGTCGCTTTTGCTCGGTGTGCTCGGAGCAATGTACAAAAACAGGCCTATCGACTATATCATACGTTTTACAAGCTATGCCATCATAGCTACACCCACTTTCGTTCTGGCTGCGCTGTTGTTACTGGTGTTCGGTTACTGGATACCAATATTGCCGTCCATAGGCGGTAGACTTACTTATGGTATAACGGTTAACAATATTACTGGATTGGTTATACTAGATTCATTGCTACAAGGACAGTTCTCTGCTGCGGGGGATGCATTTATGCACATTTTGCTACCGGCGTTAGCACTATCGCTTGGTCACTGCACGCAGGAAGCCCGCTTGACCAGGTCCTATATGCTGGAAAATACAGAAAAGGATTACATCGTTATGATGGAATCCCAAGGCATACCAAAGGGGCTTATCAATCGCAAATTTCTGCTTAAGCCTTCCGTAATACCTACGGTGTCCATAACCGGGCTTGACATAGCCAACATATTCGGCAATGCTTTTTTAGTCGAAACAATATTCAACTGGCCCGGCATTTCCCGTTACTGCATGTCAGCCATACTTTCAAAAGATATAAATGCGGTATGCGGTGTAGTCCTTGTATTGGGTTCTGTTTTCGTTATTACGAATATGATAGTGGATATCGTCGTGATGATACTGGATCCCAGAATGCGTCAATCCAGGTCTAAGTAAGGGGGGACATAGAATATGGAAACGGCAAAAAGATACTGGTTAAAGTTTTCGGAAAGCAAAAGCTCTGTATTCGGTCTCGTCATAGTGCTGTTGTTTATACTGCTTGCTTTCATAGGTAAGTCTGTAGTTCCATACCCTGAGCATATAGGCGCCTTTACTGACTTTGCGAGCGCGAGCCAACCACCCAGTGCTGAGCATCTCTGCGGTACCGATTTAATGGGCCGCGATCTCTTTAGCCGCATAATAGGCTCCTTCCATAATACGCTCATAATGGGTGTGCTGGTATTGGTAATATCAGTACCGATTGGTTTCGTAATAGGGGTAGTAGCAGGCTACAATAAAGGTCGCATGATAGATACGGTACTCATGCGTATAACGGATATATTCCTGTCCATACCAGCATTGGTCTTGGCAATGGCGATAGCTTCGGTAATGGAGCCCAACCTTACAAATTCCATGTTAGCAATAACTATAATGTGGTGGCCGTGGTATGCTCGTCTTTCCTACGGTGTGTCATCGTCACTCAGAGCAGAGAATTACATTATTTATGCAGAACTTGCCGGCGCAAGCCTGCCTCACATAATATTCCGAGAAATACTACCAAATTGCTTATCCTCTGTTCTTACCAAGATGACACTGGATATGGGCTATGTAATAATTATGGGCGCCACGCTAAGCTATGCCGGACTCGGAGAGCAGGCCCCAGCCCCCGCTTTAGGCAGTATGATAAGTTCCGGCGTAAAGTATATGCCGGATCAGTGGTGGCTCACAGTATTCCCGGCTCTTGCAATAATACTTATAGTGTTGGGCTTTAACCTCATGGGCGACGGCATAAGCAATATGCTGGGAACGGAGGCAAACTGATGGAAAATGTAAAAAAGAACATTTCTGCTGACATGAGTGGAAATATATTGGACATAAAAGACCTTGCTGTATCCTTTGATGTATACGGTTTAAGGAGTTATGTGTTGGACGGCATAAACTTTACAGTAAAAAAAGGGCAGCGCGTGGGGTTGGTTGGTGAAAGTGGCTGTGGCAAGACCACTACCTTGAAAGCTATACTTCGGGTGCTTGCCAAGAACGGCAGAATAGATAGCGGTGATATTGAATTTGAAGGTAATAGCATATATGGGATGAAAGCCGACAAACTTGCACATATGCGACAAACTGGTGTTGGCATGATATTTCAGGATCCATCTTCCGCTTTAAATCCAGTATTCACCATAGAAAGCCAGTTCCTCACTGCACTGAAATATGCTTATAATAAAACAAAAACAAAATCTGAGTTGCAGAAAATTGCAATAGAGGCATTAGAAAGCGTGATGTTGCCGGATCCGGAGCGCATAATGAGCTCTTATCCTTTCCAGCTTTCTGGCGGTATGCGTCAAAGGGTTTGTATAGCCATAACTATAGCTGCGGGACGTAAGGTCCTATTAGCTGATGAGCCAGGCACATCGCTCGATGTTACTATACAGGATCAGATACTTCGCCTTATAAATAAGCTTGTCGAGGAGAAGGATTTATCTGTAATAATGGTATCGCATTCCTTGGGTGTAATAAGAGAAACAACGGATATAGTAAACATAATGTACGCAGGCTCCATAGTAGAAAGCGGTAAGACGGATGACGTGTTTCATAACCCAAAGCATCCGTATACTATAGCTCTTATGAAATGCGTACCTAAACTTACAGGCGAGGGTGTGTCGGAAGGCATACCAGGAAGGGTGCCAGACTATCAGAATCCTCCAAAAGGCTGCCGGTTTGCACCGCGTTGTCCACGTGCCAAAGAAAAGTGCTTTGAAAGCAAGCCGCCTGAGACAGAGGTGTCTTCCGGGCATTTCGTATGCTGCTATGGTTTAATGGAGGAATAGTTATGGCTGAGAATAAAAGAGAAAAGATTCTTGAGATAAAGGGGCTCAAAAAGTACTTTCCGCTTAAAAACGGCAAAGTGGTAAAAGCGGTTGACAATGTATCGCTTGAGTTACATAAGGGTGAGACCCTCGGATTGGTGGGCGAAAGTGGCAGCGGTAAGAGCACTATAGCCTATGTTCTTGTTGGTATGTATGAAGCAACCGACGGAGACATGATATACAAAGGCACAAACATAGCAAAAACGGGTCTTCATCGCACAAAAAAACAGAAAGGTGAGATACAGATAGTATTCCAAGACCCCGGATCATCTCTCAACGCAAAGCGCACAGTGGGTCAGAGCCTTATGGTGCCAATGGAAGTGCATTCCAAGCTAACCAAGGAGCAACGCATAGCAAGAGGTAAGGAATTGCTTGAAGAGGTTGGTCTTCCCGCTGAATTCTTTGATAAATATCCGAGAACCTTGGGCGGCGGTGAACGCCAGCTTGTGTCGGTGGCCAGGGCTCTTGCTACTGATCCGGAGCTTATAATACTGGATGAGCCCACCTCCGCATTGGATGTATCCATACAGGCAAAGGTTATAAGCAAGTTAATAGAATTGCAAAATGAGAAAGATCTGGCTTATCTTTTTATTACTCATGACCTTAGCCTTATGCGTAATGTGGCGGATAAGGTAGCCATACTCTATCTGGGCCGTCTTTGTGAGCAAGCGCCAGCTGCAGATTTCTTTGAGAAACCCTTGCATCCCTATACGCAAATGCTGCTATCCTCCATACCTGTTGCTACTGCTGAGGAAGAGGATATGAAGCCGGTAAAGATACTCTCAGAGGGTGAAATACCTTCGCCTGTCAATGTACCGCCGGGATGTGCATTCCATATGCGTTGCCGTGATAGATTGCCTATATGTGACAAGGAGCAGCCTTGCATGAAGGAAGTTTCCCCTGGTCATTTTGTATGCTGCCACTTGTTTGATAATCAATAATGAAAATGTGTGCATAAGATGCACACACAAAAGACAAACAACATTTCATTATTCTTTCTTAGTGAAATCGGAGGGAACCTATCGTAGGTTTCCTCTTGACATTATTAATATTTCTTTTCCTGTGTATAAAAGTTAATTGTGTTGATTGCCAAAAGCTGGACTGTTGACGGCGTGTTATTCACCCACTTATGAGGAAGCGTAGAACTGTAATGAGCGCAGTCGCCTGCATTAAGCTGATACTCTATGTGATTTACCCACAACGTCAGAACTCCTTTTAAAACGTAAACAAATTCCTCTCCCTCATGGGGATACGCCAGCGATTCGCCGCCGCCTGTCTTTAACGGCAGAAGCTCTATGTACCTTGGGAGAAAGGAGCTTTCGTTTTCAATATTACTCAGGTTATAGTGTACATAATTACTCTCGTCTGCCAGATCTACCCGCCGCTGATATTTACGCAAGACAGGGTCGCCAGAGGCTGTGGGTGCCCCTATGAAGTATGTGAGTTTTACCCCTAGCGCTTCCGCAACACTATCGAGGGACTCCACCGTAATAAGAGTTTGTCCACGCTCAAACTGAGAAAGATATGCCACAGAAAGGTTTGTTGCTGCAGCGATGTCTTTTAATGTAAGCCCCTTCGCAAGGCGAAGTTCCTTTACTTTTTTCCCTATTCCTAAATTCATTGGATAACCTCTAAAGCAGAAAGTGCATTATCATTGCGCGATGCATCGGCCATCAGCTTTGCAACGAATATCTTTGTTGTATATTGAGTTTCATTCCAGTACCTGTAACACTTTGAAGACATAAAATGCGCCGAGTCGGCTGGGTATAGATCCTGTATATCCCCACCTATATCTAAGGTCAGTATTCCGTCGATTACATAGATAAACATCTCTCCATCATGGCACAGCGTATCCGGAAGCACGCCTCCAAACGGGATAACAGTTTGCATTGAAGGGATTATGTTTGAATGTTCAAAGTGGGTAAGGCTGGTTTCAAAACGCTGTGAGTCAAGTTTGTGAAAGAGGTAGTCATAGCCTCTGATAATTATGGGTGTTTTATTTGCTGCCTCCTCTATAAACAAAGTAGATATGCCAGTGTCAAGGCAGTTAGCTATTTGTTCCAGCGTATCCAAAGACGCCGACGTCAATCCGCGCTCCAGGAGCGACAGGTAACCGCTGGTGAGGTTCGCAAGGTCGGCAAGCTGTTTGAGTGTGAGTTTATGCTGAAGCCGAAGCCGCTTCACATTGCTGCCTACAAGCTCTTTTACTTCCATGGCATATCTCCTATTATTTAATGAGGTTAAATTAATTTTACCATTATAATCTAAAATGAGCAATGGCAATTAAGATCCGATAAACCAATCTCCCCTCCTCCCTACCCCTTACCTCACCTTCATCATCCTCGCAAATTTACTCACCACAATCACCGCGACGATTATCGCGATAGCCGCGAAGGCCGCAAGGGCGCTTATCCACCATTGGCTCATGGCGCGCTTCTGCTCTTCCTCGGCCTGCTTTTCCGCGTCGGTCTTTTCGCCATCCAATATGGGCTGCTTTATTTCGGTGGAAAGCTGCTGCTCGGCGGAGTGGGCTTCGCCCGCGTCGTCGGTGTATGTAACGGTGTAGACGGCGCTTGTTTTGCCGTAGCTTTCGGTATAGCCCTCGGTCATGGAGAGCATACCCACGAACACCTTTATCTCACCGTAGCCCGCCTGCCCCGGCTGAATATCCCCAAGGAACACGCTGGAGGTGGGGAAAAGTCCCGCGCCGGTCAGGTTCACCGTAACGTTTCTGAGCGGGCTTTTGCCTATGTTGAACACGTTGGCGGGCAGGGTAAAGGTCTCGCCCGCGGTGACGCTCTTGGGCAGGGATATGGCGTCGTATGTCATTTCCGCGGGCTGGGTGACGTTCACGAGGAACTGCCGCGTGGCGGTGTAAACGCCGCCGTAAAGATCGATGTAATCCAATGTTATGAAAAACGCCCTGTTCCCCGCTATTACGTCCTTTGTGGTGCGCATTTTAAACGCGGCCTCGGTGCCTTCGCCGGCGGCTATGTTATCGAGCAGTATGGCGTTGTTGGTGTCGTAGGGCAGTATGCCCTCGGCTTCGCTGCCGTATGTAAGCCTGACGCTTCTTGCGCGTATGCTGCCTATGTTGTCTATTTTGACATTCACGGAAAACTCCCCGTCCCCGCCGACGGTATCGGGCGTTATCTCGCAGGCGGATATGAACAGCTCCGGCTTTTCGGCTGCCTCCTTGGCGTCGGGGTCCCTGGGCTTTTTGCCGTCTGAAACCGTCACGAACACGGTAAAGCTCTGCTGCTTCTGCTGGCCCAGCACGTCAAGGTAGTCCGCCCTCAGCGTGACGGGATATGAGCCGTTTATGCGCCCTTTTACAAGCGGTATTTCAAACATGAACACATACCGCCCCCAGCCGGCTGCTGTCTGGGAATAGTTGCCGAATACGAAGGGGCTGTCAGCCGTCGCGCCAAGGTCGGCGGTTACCGTCACCTTGCCGTCATAGGTTTCGCCGATAAGCGGGAATATAATGTAGCAACAGCCGTTCACTATGCGGGGCACATAGCCCTGCTGGTATGTTTTATCCATGCCGTCGTACAGGCTCCAGCTGTCTATAATAAGCTGCTCCACAACGGGCGTAGGCTGCGGCGTTGGTTCGGGTGTAGGATTGAGCGTAGTTACAGGCGCTTGTGTCTCTGCGGGCGGCGTTTCGCCCTCAGCAAAGGCGGCGATGGGCAGCGCAAGCAGCAATATTGCCATCAGCGCCGCGAATAATCGGTTCATATACTTTTCTCCCGTATGATTGTCATAACTCCCGCGTCCATCTCGCACACGGTATCGCAAAGCTCGTCTATATCCCCCTGATTATGGCTGGCAAGCAATATTGTCTTGCCCTGCTCCTTGAGCCCCTTTATGAGCTGCCGCATCTCCCGAACGCCATGCTTGTCCAAGCCGTTGAGCGGCTCGTCTAAAATGAGCAGCGCAGGATCCTCCATTATGGCCTGGGCTATTCCCAACCTCTGCCGCATACCGAGGCTGTATTTGCCGACGGGCTTTTTCATCAGCGGGTCGAGCCCCACGCGGCGGATAGCAGCAGCGATCTGTTCAAGCCCTATCTTTTTATTCAGCGAAGTCAATATCTCAAGGTTCTTCATGCCGGTTATGTTGGGCAGAAAGCCCGGCGTTTCGATTATCAGCCCCATGTCATGCGGGAAGTCCACATCCACGCCAACGCGCTCACCGTTCACGGTTATGCTGCCGCTGTCGGGAATGAGGAAGCCGCATATACACTTCATAAGCACGGTTTTGCCGCTGCCGTTGTTGCCCACGATGCCGTGGATCCTTCCCTTTTCAAAATCGCGGGTGACGCTTTTTAATACCCGCTCCTGTCCGAAGTCCTTGGATAGGTTTTTGACCGAAATAATGTTCATGCTTCAGTACCGCCAAAGTTAAAGTTGTAGTTCCGCACCGCCCGAAGGGAAAGGAAAAAGCACAGGGCGATGAGCATTGCGAATATAAAATACGTCTGCCATAGCCTTGGCAAAAGATCGTAGCCAAAGTTGTGCATGTGGTACGTTGCCTGATTCAGCGGCGAAAGCCAGCCCACCGCAACGTTGGCCTTGTACATGAGCGCATCCGGCAGCTTGAATATAGCCTTTATGGTCTGGGGGTTGAGTAAAAAGCCGAACAGGCTGAACGCGAACACGGCGGCTATCCCCGCAAGCTGGCCGCGCCGCAAATTGAATAAGAGCATGACGAACACCATCAGCAGGGTGTAAAGCAGCATCAGCAGGAATATGGTCGCCATGCATTCATACGGGCGGCTCATCTCCAGCGTTTTCACCAGCGCGGGCAGGGCCACCTTTTGCCCCGCGCCGGAGTAGCCCAGAATGGCGGCCGTTTCGCTCCACATATTCCCAACAAAGCTTTGCCGCATACAGACCAGGGAGGTGGAGATCAGTATGAACGCAAGGTATATAAGCGTTGCCAAGGCGATATACACCGCCTGCCCCGTGAGCCATGTTTTGCGGTCTATACGCATAAGGTAAAAGGGCGTGGCGCTAGATATGAACGGCATGTCCGCAAAGAGCAGAAGCAATAACAGCGAGGAAAGAAGTATTGAGTTGCTGTCCCCGAACGTCCACACAAACGCCTCCACAAGCTGCATGGTGGTATCGTATTCCTTGGCGAACTTCACGGCCTTGTCGGACAGCAGGAAGCACAGCACAAAGGCAAGGCAGAAGGTGATGACGATGCGCGGGTTTTTGTGCCAGCGGCGGAAGTTATACTGGGTCACGGCGACGATCTGCTTCGGCTTCATATCCTCTCCAGCCTCCTTTTCGCGGCGTATGCAAAGGCAAGGGCCATGAGCAGGCTGAACTCCGTCAGCAGCACCGCCACGCCTATTTTACCGAACACCCACCTTGAGGATGGGTTGAGCCATTCCCGGGGGTACAGCACGAAGATCTTATCGAAGTACCGCTCATATAAGATTATTAGCAGATAGAACAGCACGAAGGGCGAGGCGTATGCCATGTATTTGCTGTAGGTAAGCGCGGCGAAGGTCATGCCCGTCAGCGACCAGAAGGCCCCCGAGGCGAAGAACATGAGCGCGGTCTCCATTAGATTGCCAAAGTAATTCGGCACGGTTTCTCCGGCCTTAGGGTAAGCTTCCATGGGCAGGAACATGAGCGCGGCAAAGCCGTAGGCTATGAATATCCCCAATGCCAGCGCCAGCCCGCCGGACACGGCGCAGCCCACGGCCTTCCCCGCGATGTACCGAGGCACGGTGGTGCGGGGCAGGTATTCCTTTATGAAGCCGCTCTTAACATCGTCAATGAAGGAGGCGGTATAGGGCAGCGCGGCTAAAATGGGCAGGGCCAGCGCCATGGCCTCGGAGGACAGCGCGCCCATGATAAGGTCGCTGTGGTAGCCGGGGGAAAGCAGCTCCGCCGAGCGGAAGGCGCTGAGCATATCCTCAAAAGCCGCTAACAAAAGCACCACGACGACACCCGTAAAGGCGATTAAGAAACCAAGGCTTAAAAGAGCCTGCTTCAGGCTGGCGGTAAGGGTATGGGACATGGGGATGTTGCTCCTTTGCTGGGATTATTATTTATCCATTTGCTTATTCCGCGGTTGAGTTATCGTCACTTACGATTCTCGGATCCATCAATGCGCCTGTTTCTGCATTCAGAACCATGACGGCCTCGGTTCCTGCACCGTTTTCCTCTGCAAACTCCCTATACAAAACATACCATGCCGGCACAAGCCGGGCTCTTTCGGCGTTTCCTTTTACTCCTGTTATGCAATAGCCAAATTTTATTTTGTCAATGCATATATCAATCGGATCAATACGGGCGTATTTTTCATCCTCTAAATAGGAATAGCGATATTTCATCTGCTCTCTTATCCGAGTCTGTACTTGTGAAAATGGTATTAGCTCGCATTCGGATTTATCAACGTAGTCTATTTCGCTTGCGCCGTTCCACTCACACCCTATGACCCCATCGCGGCTGACATATACCAGGATAATATCCTGGGGCCATGGCGCAGCATATTCAGAAGCCGCAGTAGTAGGGTATACAGTATAACCCGTGCCCACGTCAACCGTTGATAATCCATTGTTTGTTTTGCCGTATACCATCACATAAAGCGGTATTATATATTCATTGCTTGGTTCTACAAGCTGTGCTTTTTTTGTATCGATTAACGCCATATTGTCGCATGGCAGACTGCTGACGAATAATTCCGCTATATCGGCGGCCTCCTGTTCGCTTATGCCTATATCGTCGATTTTAAGTATTCCATCGCCCCAATCCAATCCCTCATATTGCGTTACCCCGCCGGGCGCTATATATAACGACGTCCCGTTCATTATTCCGAAAATGATAGTTTTCCTGTTATTCAGCAAAAACTCACCTATATACTCATCACCTTCTGATTTGGAATTAAAACTAAGGATTCCTTGCTGCTTGGTTTCCGGGGCAGTTTCAAGCCTCGTATACAAATCGTTCAGAATAGTATTTATCTCTGCTGGCGACATGTCTCTTTCTTCTGATTTTTGGGCAAGTTGACGCTCATAAGCAATGATCATCTCTAAAATTTCCTGTTTCGTAAGGTTAATATCTCGCATATATATCTGCGACATATCTTCAACGAATAATTTAGCTATTTTTTCTATCTTTGTGCTATCAAACGGGGCACGTTTAACGATTATATTGCGACATTCGGTAATGTGAGGAACTTCTATACATGCATTAGCCGAAATGCGGTATGTTTTTGATGTTTCCATATCTTTTTCAATCCAAATTTCAGGAATGATCAACTCGCCAATCGTGCATTTGTCATCCGCACTTGTATAGTTCGGCTCGCTGCCGACAACAATGCTGCTCTCCGGCGTGGGCTGGCAGGCGGCAACGCCCGCCGCCACAGCCATGCAAAGCAGAATCGCTATATATCTTTTCATAATTGCCTCCTCAGTAGCCCCTTGCCAAATCGATTATG
>OIZL01000286.1_pt1 | contig 41361 bp, 58 predicted proteins | sample 1588541 | NCBI WGS metagenome assembly OIZL01 (sample SAMN03283285) | human gut metagenome | biome: human-associated habitat; material: feces | host: Homo sapiens | place: Peru | collected 2012 | reverse complement strand
CAGTCAGGGTCAACCCAACGCATTGCCTTGTCATACCAAGACTGGTCGATGGATGTTTTCTTGCCATCTTGACTTATCAACAAATATCCACCTTGTCCATCGCTAGCTATTCGCTGAACTTGTTCAAGGTTGACCCATGTCTTTTGTTTTTCGCTATATACCCACATAATTATTGATTTAAATTATTTTTGTTCCTATTGTGCAAAGATACCGCAAAGTATTAAAAATACCAAATAAAACCTATTTGTATGTTTCAAGTTTGACCAAATGTGAGTTATTTTGTGTACCTTTGCAGAAAATTCTTAAAATATGATACAAAGATTTACGGAAATGTACTACGATGATGCGGTGCGCTTCGCTCAGTACATACAGGCTACGGAAGGTGGCGAGATTGAACTGGTTAAAGAGGAGGCAGATGGTTTTCCTCTTCCGCCTAAGCACAAGGTGTTTGACAACATGGTAAATTGTCTGAAGATAAGAAACTTTGAAATTGCTTATCTTCAGCAAAGACGTAATCCCGATGATGATAAGAAACATCGCAATCGAAATCTCTATCGCTACATCATGGGTCAGAAGATTAAAGAGGTTCGTGAACTTAGCGGTATGACCTTAGAGGAGCTGGCAGAAAAGTCAGGTTATAAGCCTAACAACATTCGTAACATTGAAATGGGGCGTTTTAACGCAGATATTGATACGTTATGCAATATTGTTGAGGCTATGGATGCTCATTTTGAGGTAATGAAAGATTAAAATGTGTTTCTGAACATAAATTATATTTAATATTTAAAAGAAATACATTAAATAATTTGCAAGATTTAGGTGTTTTTCTTATCTTTGCAACGTAATATAAAAGGTGAGACACACCGAAACAACTGTATTGAATATATGAATAAAGCATATTTGATTTTCAGCAAGAACACAAGCATTCAAGAATGTTGTACTTGGTTTCGTTATCGTGACGAAGCTTTAAGATACAATAAAGAACATTTTGAGAACGTGTTTAAGGTACTGCCACATGAGTTCGATTCTTTGAAAGATGTTGACCCTTGCGAGCCGACAGAGTTCACGAAGTCTTCAAGATGCGAGCATTGCTGGAGAAAGATTAAGAATGATTATCTAAAACATATAGGAGATATGAATATGAAAGAAGAAAAGTTTGTCATTGATGATTCGCAGAATTACAATGATATGTTTAGCAAAAAGGAACGGATGCAAATTAATAAGGCAACCAAACCTTTAGAGAACAAGTAATTTTCACTATTTATTAAAAGTGAGTTTAATAACCCGAACGCATTTGCTTGGATGGAAGAATTATGCTATCTTTGCATTGCGTTCCTTGAAATAATTAATTATGAGTAATAACAAAGAAGATTTTGATGCGCAGGTAAGTGCATTTAAAGAGAAGTATCCCGATTTCAAGCCAGCCAAACCTATTGAGGTTCTTAACTTGATTATGACAAGAAAGAATGCCAAGGAGATTCTTGAAGGCAAGAAGAAGGTTGAGTACAGAGCCTATACAGACCATTATATTGGTCGTTTGTTTGACAAGGATGTTTTGGAGTTCCTTAAAAAGCATGGTGAAGAAGAGGATGTAATTAAAGCGCAAGAGGAGGGTATTGTTGACCCATTGCGAGTAGTGAAGACAATCCACTTCCATGATTATAACAACTCGTGGTATCTCGATTGCGATGTTTTGGTGAATGATACCTGCATCGTAATGAAAGAAGATATGGATTTCCTTCACGAAGAGTATGATAGTCATGACCTGGATGAAATGTATGAGGCATTGGAGCTTAAAAAAGAGAAAGAGCGTCCTTTGTTTTTCTTCTTTGTTGTTGACAAGGTAACTAAAACGACTCTAAAGTAGGTGGGCGTAAGTCCACTGACCCTAGATAATTCCTCAAGGGGAGTAGTTTATGATTCGTGGACTTAAAACGTTACAACTATGTCAGAGGCATCAAGAGGTTATCGTTACACCCAATGGAGAGCGGTAACAAATCGTACAACAGGTCTTCGTGCAGGTGAGAGACGACAGCGTGGTAGAAATATCGAATATCGTAACACTGGCGCACAAGGAACTACTTACGGTGGCGCAATGCGTACATTGGCAGCTCGTACAGCAGCTAATAACGTCACAGAGCGTGTAAACCGCAGACTTAGAAGAGGTTAAAAGTCTTAGAGGGGTTGAATGGATTAAGTTTCATTCACCCCTTGTTTTTAAGGAGAATAATGTATGCAAGAACTAAAAAGAGCAAGAGAAATCATTGACGATGTTTCCAAGGAGACAGACAGTATATTGCTTTTCCATTCATTGAGTGGAAAGGATTCTATCGTCTTGCTTGACTTATGTTACAAGAAGTTCAAGCGAGTTATTGTAGTATTCATGTATCTTGTGAAAGACTTGGAACATATCATGCGTTACTACAATTACGCTAAAGCCAAATACCCGAACATAGAATTTGTTCAAGTTCCCCATTATGCTTTGTTCAATTATATTAAGACAGGGTATATGGGAATAAAGCAGAACACAAAACAAAGGCAATGGACTCTAGCTGACATTACCGAAAAACTTAGGGAGAAGCTAGGAGTTGAGTGGGCTTGTTATGGATTCAAACAATCGGATTCTTTGAACAGGCGACTTATGCTAAGAAGTTATACGGATGGGAAGGAAGCTATTAATTGGAAGACGAAGAAGTTTTATCCATTATCTACATATAAGAATAAGGAGATTTTGGATTTTATTCTTGACCATCGCTTGAAGAACCCAGAGGTGTGCGGAACGAATAAGCAAAGTTCGGGAGTTGATATTGAAGATATAGAATACCAAAAGTATCTCAAAGAGTTATATCCGGCAGATTTGGAGAAGATATACAAGGTATTCCCTATGGCAAGGATAGTCATGTTAAAAGCTAATAATAAGGAGGAACTGAAATGAAAAAAGGAAGTGAAACAAAGATAATAAAGAGGTCTCAGATAAATCTGAACCCTTGTAATCCGAAGGTGCATACCGATGCAGACATCAAGCAGCAGAAAGCCAACATAAAGAAAGTTGGTCTCATTGGTGGTATTCAATGGAATGAGACAACAGGCAATCTTATAGATGGACATAAGCGAGTGATGAGTGTTGACCTTATCCAAGGTTATGATGGAACTCCCGAAACGGATTATGACATCAAGGTAGAAGCCGTTGATTTTGATGAGAAGACCGAAAAGGAGCAGTTGTTGTTTATGGCGAAGTCGCAAGACCCGATAGATTACAATTTGGTTGCTAAGAATTTCAGTATAGACGAAATAGATTTCAAGGCTGCTGGCTTCACGGAACAGGACACAGAACAAATCAAGATGTTGCAAGATGATTTGGAAGCATCTTTAAAAGAGTCGGGTATGGAAGACTTCAGTGAGGATTTTCTGAATGAGCCGATGGCTTCTGTAGCTGAGCCAGTACCAATGACGGAATTACCAAACATAGAAAAAACATCTGAAGAGATTGTAGCCGAGCATGCTGCCAAGCCTAAGATGACAAAGGAAGAGGTTAAAGAACAGAAGCAACATTGTACTGATGTTGGTATGAAAAGGCAGGAAGATATTGATAACTTCATATTTATCGACTTTGAAAGCTTGGAACAGAAGCAGCTGTTTTGTGATATGTTGCACATGGTAGCCACTAGCTCTATGCGTGTTTCCGGAAGTCAGGTCTTAGGTTTATTGTAATATGGGACGTAAGCGAGTAAAGCCTCTTGTAGTGAGGAAAAATCCCATAGAAGTTGCCAATATGGTAATTGATATGGTTAGGAAACAGAGTCCAGATTGCATTGTTATGATGTCTCTTGGCAAGGATTCCATTGTTACATTGGACTTATTGTATGATAAGTTTGAACGGATAGTGTGTGTATTTATGTATCTCGTAAAAGACTTGGAACATATACAGCGATGGATAAACTGGCTGAGGGCAAGATACCCGAAGATAGAGTTCGAGCAAATTCCGCATTGGAATACTACATACAATCTTCATTATGGGGTGTATTGTGTACCGAACCCAAAGGTAAAGGTACTTAATCTTTCTATGGTCGTAAAAGCCTTAAAGATACGTTTCGGAATAGAATACGTGTTCTTTGGTATGAAGAAAGCCGACTCGATGAACCGTAGCCTTATGTTGAAGTCTTATGAGGATGAAAATTACATTCATGGTGGGAATTGTTATCCTCTTGCAGATTTTACTCAAAAACAAATCCTGCAATATATGAAGCATCGGCATCTACCTAAGCCGATAATGTACTCCAGAGCATTGCGATCAGAGAACGCTGAGGTGGGGAATGCATCAGGAGGTTTGTCTTTGGACTTGGATTGTTTTGCATGGCTAAGGGATAATGCACCTGAAGACTTAGAGCGTATATATAAGGTGTTTCCGCAAAGTAGGGTGATTCTTTATAGGTATGACAACAAGTAATACTCTTTTTAATTTATATATATAATAATGTATTATTTTCTTTTTTGGTATAGGCGGGCTTGTGAAAGTCTGCCTATATTGTTAAAATCATAAAATTACCAATGCTTAAAGCAAATAAGAGTTAAATATATAAAGAAAAACCATAATGTATTTGCAAGTTAGAAAATAAAATCGTATCTTTGCAATGTCTTTAAGAGATACTTGAAGATTTGCCGCAAGACAAGTTTCTTGCAATTTAGTGCAGGGCGAGCACGCTAAAAACTAGCACAGGCGTTATGAAGATGATTACCGACAAGCAGAAGAAGTTCATCAATGATATTAAAGATGTTATCACAGAAAATGGCATAAATGCTATTGATGCATTGGACTTGAATAAGTTTACTTGCTATGATGCGTCTAAGCTTATTAGTGGTTTGCTTGGTCTTAGAGATTGCTACAAGGCGATTTCAAGAGGTGCATGTGTTACTAGTACAGTGTATTGCGATGAGGCTTTAGATAATGTCTTTGATACAATTGAAAAGTACAAATAATATAAAAGGTGAGACACACCATAAAAACTGTCTAAGAGAATGAATAGCAAAGAATTAGTAAGAAATATGATAGCTTTCTTAAACGAGCGTCACGATATGGATTGCGCAACGTTACGTCAGCGTTTTGCAGTATGTTATGGTATGAGTGAGGACGAGGCGAAGAAAGTTATTTTGGAGTTGACTATGCTTCAGATTTTTGCAGAAAATTTTGGTGTTGAAATTTAAAACTTAGAATTATGGATAAGAATACCGCATATCAAGTAATAAGCCAATTTAAGGCAAATAATTGTAAGAGTGGAGCTTTGGCTATCGCTTTGGATGAAGCATTGAAGGCTTTGAAACCAGTGGTTACAAATAACGTTTATGTTATCAAGTTGGATATATTGGGGACTACGTTATCTACGTTATGGCTAGAAACATCTAATGATAAAAAAAAGATGCAAGCGCATATTGCAGAATGGAAAAGTAAGATAGTAGAGCGATGTAAAGACGCTAACAATTCTTTCGAGTTTGATTTTCATCATGGGAGTCCTTATAATTTCACGGCAAACAAAAAGAATTGCAATGAGTTGCCTTTTTACTTTGATGGCAAACATTATTGCTTTATGATATTAAAGGGCTATAAAAGTCTTAAAAGCAAATATGAGCAGAGTATTGAGCAAGATAAGGATGCCGTTCAAGATATGATGTCTTATTTAAATTTATAGAGCATGAAGTTATACGAGGTAGGCTGCATCGTCAAAGAGGTGCAGCCAAAGAATGGAGAAAAGATTTCTCTAGAGGTGGCTCAGGCTTTGGTTGATGGATATGTTGAGTTGGTTCATCTTGATGATGATAACATATTATTGTGCGATGAAGAAGGACTTCTCAAACATAAACCTATAAATACCTTGGCTACAATACAAGCGAAGGGGCTTGGCTGGAAAGGTAGTTATTTGGTTGGGAGCGTTTTATTTTTAAAGGACAAGGAATTTTAGTTATGAGTAAGGCAAGAAAGAATGATGTGAATAAGGATATACCCGAAGAGCGAATAACTCTTAGGGTATTAAAGAATTATTCAAAAATGCAAGAAGAATTGTGTCATCTTCGTAAGAAAACACGTGAACAAGGCTACAGACTTAATGAACTCAACAATCAGCTACAGAGGCTTCACTCGAAAGAAGTTAGATGTGAGTTAGAGAAGTACAGAAAGTTACTCTTAGAGCGTGATGAGTTGCGTGAGAAGAATAAGGCTTTGGAACAGGTGGTAAATCAATACGATGGGTTAAAAAGGTTTTTTACTAACGAATTGAATAAGAAAGAGGAGGGAAAAGAATGATTATAGGTTCTATGACGGGGCGTGAACTTTTTGAGATATTCAAGAAAGATAAGCCTATGCTAGAAAAGTTTGCTGTCGAAAAAGCAAAGATACTCATCCGTGAGCTTCGAAAAGGAATGGGACGATATACAACCCAGTGTTATGATTTCAAGACGAAAGACGCTACCGAGTACAAGGTATGTGTGTTTGTAGATAGAGGGAACATAAGAAAATTCTATTTTGACATGTTTATCTATTGCAAGGAAACGAATGATTACGTATGTGCTACTTCCTTGTTGGACGAAAAGAATAGTGCAGAGCAGTTCAGCTATACGCCTCATTTCTTGCGAAGATATGCTGAGCGAGCATTGGGAGTAGAGAACATGTCAATTAATAGGGTATTAGCTCACATTGAAAGAGAAATAGCTTATACGGTGCTTATTTACAAAAATGACGCAAGTAAGGTTATAGCTACTAGCATGGGGCTTTTCCTGCAAAAGATTGACTATAAACGAGGAATCAATATCTGTAAGACTTTTGTTAGCGTAGATATGCTTAAATCTTCCCAAATTAAAGCATATATGGTAGTTGCCGACTTGATTAAAGAGTATTCAGAGCGGTACAATAAAGTTCAAAGGAATGATAATGTACGAGTAGATTTTACTAATGATTGTTTGAGTAGAGGTATTACTGAAAAAGATTTGGTTAATGCCTATGGTGAATATTTTAAGAACAAAAGATAAAAGAAAGGGATTCGTATGGAGAGAATGACACGAAATGATGCCGCTGCTTTTTTAGGCGTTGACCCTCAGACAATTACAAACTGGGTTAACAAGGGCTTGCTTGGAGGCTACAATGATAAGAGCAGTAAACGCTTTTGGGTGAATGCTGATGATGTCAAGAAGTATTCCGAGAAGTACAATATGTTGTCTGTCTCAGAGGATTTGCTTGATAGAGAGCAGAAAGAATTGTTAGCAAGTGAGCGAAAGGTAAATGCTAAGATACGAATGTTAATGCATGATGCGTTGAACATTTCTTCTTTCAGTTATGACAAAATCGGTAGTTCACTTTGTACGTTATTGGAGTTAACGTCAAAAGGTGAAATGCGAGAAAAGAAGATTATGCAATCATTTTTCGATGGAGACAGTATTAGTGACATAGCCAATAGGTTTCAGCTTTCAAGGGAGAGGGTGCGCCAGATAGTTATTAAGGCTATTAGAAAGTTCAACTATGCGATAGAAGAGCTTGTTGGCTTGAAAAAAGAGAATGATTCTTTGAAAAAGGAAATTAAGGACGTAAAAATGCAATTGATTATGCAAGAGGGTGAAAAGGAAGAAGAACAATCTGGAGATATTCCCCCTTCAGTGTTCTCCATCAGATTAGTCAATTGTAATTTACCAGTTCGTGTCCGTAATGTGACAAAGGCAGCCGATATAGATACTATTGGGGATTTGGTACAATATTCCAAGTTTGAAATGTTTAAGTTTAGAAACTTCGGAAAGAAAAGCCTTATACAGTTGGATGAATTCATTCACGAAATGGGATTGGAATGGGGCATGGATAAGGCTAAGATATATGCAAGGGGTATTCAACGAATGAAAGATGATACTTATATTGAAGAGTTGTTTAGAATGCACCTTGCGGATATAACAAGCGAGATTGAGAAAAAGTATAATCTTTCTCCGGCTGAGGCTATGAAGAAAGCTTATAGTGAAATGAAGAGATATGTAGGATTTAAAGAGAAGAGCAATGAATGAAGTATATAACGATGTTTTAGGCAAGGCGTTGAATATTAAATCAACCAATAAGATTGCCGTTAAAGTAGAACAAGGAGCATTAGAAGTTAATATGAAACAATGCAGTGTAAAGCGCATTATGTGGTTCTCTGTCTTCTTGATTGACGACTTTACTATGCGTCCATGCAGTTATACTTTCTATTCCTCTATGAGTGACGATGAGTTGGATGATACCTTTACACAAGTAGAAGGCAGATTGGGCTTTCTGAAAAACTTAAATTCGAAATAACATGACGGAACAGGAAAGAAGAGTTGTAAACCATGCAATGAAGATACTAGAGCAGAGCCAAGATGATGAGGCTAGGGCGTTGGCTGTCAAGTTGTTGGAGCGAGGAACAAAAGTTCCTCTTCAGAAAGTTCAGTTTTATTCAGCATATTGCAAAGGCTTGCGTGATGGGTATTCAAGAATATTCGACCTTATACAAGGTGGTGGTTGGCTTGCGAAAGTTAGTAAAAGGGATATTCCGTACTTCGAAGCAGAGAAGAATCTTGTAGAGAGTTGTATTGATGCTTGCTACGATTATCACATGGGTAAGTATGATATTAGGTACAAGGATAAAGAATTATCTAAGAGAGGTAAGCTATTGTCCTGCAAGGCAGTTTTTGTGAAACAAACGATGGTAGGTGTTGAGGTTCGATACAACAAAGATAAATAATGATTGCACAATATAGATAAGTGAAGTTGTAAACCTTTGATATTTAAGTATTCCCTTGCAAATTTTGTATCTTTGCAAATAAAAAAGGAGATTTATATATGGCAGATAGAGGATATAGAGGCAGACCTCAACGAGGCGAAAGAGCGGATAGGCAAATCAATGCTGGACATAGCCGTGGATTGGATGTGGCTTTGTCCGACACAGAAGCTAAGATTAGAAAGTTAAAGACAGAACGTATTTATGCCTATGATAAGGATGGAAAAGAAATAGCGCATTCCCAAACAGGAAAGGCACATAGTACGCAATTACCTTTTGGCTACAACTAACAAAGATGCCATCATTACTCACAACCATCCTAATAGAGGTATTGGAGATACTATAGCTGGAAGAGTTGGCACAATTTTGTCTGGAGCTGACATTTTTACAACTATAGCACATAACGCTTCCGAGATTCGAGCAGTTACAAAGAATTATACGTATTCTTTGAAGAGACCAAGTAAAGGGTGGGGACTTTCAGAATCGGATGCATGGGATGTTTTTGGTAAGAAAAATTCGCAATGGAGACGAACCCTTCAGCAAAAACAGACAGAGTATCTTTCAAAGAGCGGAATACGAAATCGAATAAACGAGAAAGTGCTAGCTTTAAACAGAAAGCGTTCTAGTTTTACGAAAGGAGGAAAAGTCCCTAGTGCAAGTGAGGTGTCTAGTTATAATCGTGAAGCAAAAGAAATACAGAAACGTGTCACGGAAGCTAATGATAGAGGTAATGTTGGTGCGCAATATCAAGTTATGAAAGAATACGCAAAGAAATACGGATGGAATTTAACACGTAAGCGTACATCTTAAGGAATATATTCAAAGGATGGGTAGTATTGTCCTTCTTCATGTGGAAAGAACCTTCCCATCATCGCAATCGCCGTAGTGCATTTCTCATATTGCTTTTGAAATCCGTACTTCTTGGCTCTAGATTGGTTGTGATGCAGGTCGTTGAGTTTGACTTGTATTGCAACCATATCTTTAGAGTCGATGATAGATTGTACGTAGTCAAAATATGGAACACCTTCCTTGTGGGTTAGAATGCATACACTATCGGCAATGTCTTTTCTTACTCCTAGTGATAACAGCTTGTCGTAGGTCATATCCGTATCTTCAATCGTATCATGGAGAAATCCGACACAAATCTCTTCGGTACTATTACCCATTTCTCCTACATGGATAGGATGCAATATCACCGGAAGTCCAACCTTATCAATCTGTCCTTTGTGCGCCTTGCAAGCGATACCGAGGCACAATTCTATCATTTCAGAATCTTTCATATTCTTCTTTCGTTATTAACTCACCTAATTCAAGAGCATCTTGTGCATAGGTGTTCTCATTAAACTTAAACTCTTTTGGCTTACGCCCTTTACCTTTTGGGTAACACATAAGTTCTTTATTTACATATTGATAACGGACAACGATGTCATCCTCCCAATAGTAAACATAAACCGACTCTCCGTTTTTAAGGAGGTGGCTGATTTTGTTCTTATCTTTATTGTTCATAGTCTTTATCTCCTTATTACAATGCAAAGATATAAAAAATATATTAAACTTGCAAATAAATTAACGTTTATTATTTGAAATTTAAATATATTAATTATTGAAACGTAGCATAGTAAGCTTGTTGCATAGATACCGACCTTTGCTTCTTACCTCCGTTACTCTTGGCGGTTCTACTTTGCTCGTATAATGCATGTCCCCAACCGGATGGTTTCTTGGTCTCTTTGTAGATTTCTCGCATGGTCTTCCCACCCAACAGCTTATAGGCAATCGAGTAATTTTCCTTGGCGTAAATCATCTTAGCTGTATTAACTTGTATCTCACCAATAAGTCCGGTCTTCTTGTTTCGGATATTGATGATGTTTCCTGAATAGCCAGTATCCAGTTTCTGTTCCTTGAGTCTAACGAACTCAAAGCCCTTGTATTTGCCTTTAAGGTCTTTTATTATTTTCGGTATTGACCCTTTATTTGCGATGATGGTTGTTCTGTACGAGTCCTTAATGTCTTTAATACCATTAGCCTCGCCCTTAGCCTTGCGTACTATGGAGTCAACACTCTTGTAATTGATAGGAGTGACCCTTGCTCCATACTTCTTAGCTATACCTTCAGCTATAGCTTGTAGCTTGTTACCAACCGACTCGGCTTTTCTCCGCATAGAGGTAGCTTGTGCTCTCAGCCTAGCATATGCCCCATTATTTCCAACGTCTCCCATATCTTTTTTGTGCAAAAGTAACCAAAATAAAAGCCAAATAACATATTGCTGCGATATGTTTTTTCACTAAAAAGACAAAGTGAAAAGACACGCAGACAAACATTTCTTTTAAACAATTATTATTCATACCTTTGCAAGAAACAATGAGTTGATAAGATGACGAAACCAAGAGATTATTTCACAGGCAAGCAAGAAGAGTTTAAACGCTCCGAAGTGCAGATAGCACCATATAATCCAAGGAAGATTTCACCGCAGCAGAAAGCTACATTAAAACGTTCCATAAGGAAATATGGCGTTGTTGGAGGTATAACAGTCAATAAGCAGACAATGACCATCGTAGGCGGCAACCAAAAAGTAACCATCATGGATGAGATTATGGGCTATCCCGAAAAGGATTATGCTCTTTTGGCTGAGGCTATAGATGTGGATTACAAGACAGAAGTTGAACTGAATCTCATGCTTAATTCCGAGAATGCTCATGGAGAATGGGATGACATGAAAGTCCGTGAATTACTGCCGGACATAAACTATATGGATGCCGGATTAACGGAAGAAGACCTTTCTCTATTCGGATATGATGCAATGGTAAAGACTGAAGGCGAAGACGAGTTAGGCAAAGAGCTCAATTCCTTACTAGACCCATTTGCCCAAGAAAGCGAAAACAAAAAAGTTCCAGCATCAAAGGATGAGCAAGAAGAACAGAGACGACAGATAGAACAGAACCAAGTCATAGCCAACCAGCAACAGGAGGCTCAATACCAAGCGAATAAGGAACGTATGCAGCAGGTGAAGAAAGAAGTAAACACCAAGGCAGCGGAAAAAGCATTGGAAGCCGAGTCTTACGTCATGCTATCCTTTGATAACATCGAGAACAAGGAACGCTTTATGAGCACCTTTGGCTTTATCGAAACCGACAAGGTAATAAAAGGAGAAATGCTTATGAAGGTTGCAAAACGCATATAAACGAAAAAATGAAAACAATGAAGATGATAAAGACCTTACAAGGGTATGTGATGGCTATAATACTTACACTTGTAGCTATTCCTTTCTTACTTATAGCCTTGTTTCTAACAAAGGATTCAAAAAGAAAGTACAAGGAGTGGCTAAAAGATTCTCTCCTTCCAGTGATAACAGAGATAAAACAATTGGTCAACTCGTAAAGAAATGTAATTATGGACAAGGAGAAGTTTTTGAAGATTGTGAACTTGGCTATAGCTTTGGTATTGGTAATACCGATGTTTATACTAGCCGTTCCTTTCTATATGTATAACAAAATTAGAGGCAAGGTATAATCCCATCTGCCCAATATATAGCGAAACAATAATAAATACAAGAAAATGGCAAAACCGAAATTTGATTACAATGGCGATGCTTTCTACGATGAGATAGAACAGCTTGCAAAGCAAGGTCAGAAGGATTCTGAAATTGCCTACGCCCTTGGTTTGAAGTTTGGGGTTGACCTAAATCCACAGGTCTTCAACCGAATGAAAAACGGAAAATACGAGAATTGGAATGAAGACGAAAATGCGGAAAGAGGCGAAAGGATAACTCAATCCCTCGTGCGTGGCAGAGAGTTTATTAATGCAATCGTGCGTGGTAGATTCCTCAAATGTGCCCTTGGTGGTGTCAAGGTAAAAGGCAAGACAACTACCAAAAGACACATGGTCGTAGATGGAGTTATGACAGATGATATAGTAGTGGAAACTAGAGAAACCGAGCAGGAGACCCCACCTAACGTACAAGCTCTTTCAACTTGGCTATTCCATTACGATATGACTTGGCGAGAGATACAGAGAGGTAAGAAGGATGAAGAGGAAAAGGGCATTCCTTTTGACCCTAAGAAAGGTATATCCGTCAATAAGTGGATAGAAAGAGAGATTGAGCAGGAAGCAGAAGAGCAAGAGGAGGGTGAATAATGACAAAAACACATTCCGTTTATTATCCGTTGTATAATGACAAGACGCATTTCATTTACCTTATTACAGGAAGCCGTGCGTCAGGAAAAAGCTTCTCAGCCTCTCAGTTTATTGAAAGACTAACCTTCGAATACAATGCGGAAAGGAAGATAGCGCATAAGATTCTTTATACACGTTATACGATGGTGAGTGCCGCTATTTCCGTAATTCCAGAGGTTAAAGAGAAGATTGAGATTGATGGTACGCAGGATTATTTCAAGAACACGAAGACCGATATAGTCAATAAGATGACAGGTGCAGAAATCATGTTCCGTGGTATTCATACGGCTAGTGGTAATCAGACTGCTAAGTTAAAGTCTATTCATGGTGTGACTACGTTCGTCGTTGATGAGGCTGAGGAATGGACGAGTGAGGAGGATTTTGAGCGCATCATGCTTTCAATCCGTCAGAAAGGCTTGCACAACCGAGTAATAATCATTATGAACCCATGTGATTCCAATCATTGGGTATATAAGCGTTTCATCGAAAAGACGCATAAAGAGGTGTATTTTGATGGTGTTCCTGTCCAGATCAGCACAGACCCTAGAGTACTTCATATACATACGACCTATCTTGATAATATAAAGCATCTTTCACCGGAGTTCCTTAACGAGGTATTAGAGATGAAGGAGAATGAACCGGAGAAATATGCTCATATAATGATAGGTAGATGGTCTGACGTGTCAGAGGGTGCAATCTTCAAGCATGTTGGCATCGTAGATAAGTTCCCTAGCAACGCAAGGAAAGTAGCAATCGGTGTAGACTGGGGATATTCGAAAGATTATACCGCTATTGTTAAGTGCGGTATCGTTGATAATCGCCTGTACATAGAAGAACTTTGCTATAGAACGGAAATGTTGTCCAGTGATATTATAAAATTCTTGCGCCCTTATGCGGACGAAGGTTTGTTTGTGTATGCGGATAGTGCTGACCCTAGACTGATAGATGAGGTTGCACTAGGTGGAATAGTTATATATGGAGCACAAAAGGGTGCTGGTTCAATATTGGCTGGCATAGACAAGATGCAGACATTCGAAATCTTCACAACTAGGCAATCAGTCCATTTACAGAGCGAGTTCCGTAAATATGTGTGGTCAAAGGATAAGGATGGTAATTATATCAATGTTCCGGAAGACCATGACAATCATTTAATAGATGCTGCTAGGTATTATATTCTTGCTGTATTACTCGGTAAGGTGATGAAGCCAAGGAAAGCATCTAAATCAGACTTAGGAGTGTACTAAATAACAAAAATAATTACCTTTGTAATAAAAATACAAGTATTTAGCTATTAGATAGTTAGTATATGTGTTCTGTAAGGGTAAACAAAAGTGTTATGTAAACAAAAGAGATTATTTACTAGAGAAAGATAAATTCTTTAGCAAATAGTCTTTTTTATTCACTTAAAAACTAAGTGAAAGGTATACGTAGATTAAAGTGTGTAGAAACCCTGTTTATTATTACCTTTGCTTCAAAAAGTTATAAGGATGTTTGTAGATTCAATTATTCAGATAAAGACATATTTTCGAAACCTCACGCTCAACGCATTGGGTGTGGAGAGAAGCATTTTCGAACGTTTGGATGATAACGATGTTGATGCTGTCGTGAATATGATGGAACAACATGATTTCGATGTGGATAATGCCATTTCGGAATATAATCCCCAAACACATAAGGTGATGAGCCGTGAGGATAAATGGGTAAAGGGAGAGAAACCATATAGGACGGAGAAGTTGGCAAGGACAAGACAGAGATACATCAATGAGGTAGAGTTGTTCTTCTTGCTAGGTAATCCGGTAATGTGGAAGAAGACTGAAGGTGACGATGAAGCTTTTGAGTTGTTTAAAAAATACTTGAAGAGCATATACTTCAACACCAAGCTGCGCCAATGCAAGCGACTTGCCGGATCGGAAACGGAAAGTGGGTTAGTCTTTAATTTCTCGCAGAAAGATGGAGAGATGCATGTTGATGTATATGTTGCAGCTCGTTCAAAGGGGCATAAGATGCGAGAGTTGTTTGACCAGTATGGAAATATGCTTGCTTTTGCAATTGGTTATTCTCTAAAACGAGAAGCAAGGACAGTTGAATGTTGGGATATACTTACATCAGTCTTCAACTATCATTGTGAGCGTGGTGGATTTGGATGGAAAGTGTATAAGTATCCTAATCCAACCGGAAAGATTAATGGCGTTTATTTTCATCAGCCGAAGTCATGGGAAGGAGCTGAACCGAGAATGGAACGTGAAGAGATGCTAGATTCCAAGATTGGAGATACCAACAACTACTTTGCCGACCCTATTGCAGCGGCTACTGCTGACGTGATACATTCTATTCCTAAGCGGAATAAGCCAGGGAAGCTGATACAACTGACAGGCAAGGATTCTAGGTTTGAATACATCAATCCTCCTCAGAACTCGGAAATCCGCAAGGCGGAGAAAGAGGACTTGGCTCAATCTATATTGTTTGATACATTTACACCGGATATGTCACCGGAATTAATGAAAGCTATGAGTACACTTACTAGTGTAGGTATAAAGCGAGCATTGGTATTGGGTTACATTAAACGAGCGAACCGCATGGAAATCTATGAAGAACTTATCGGTAGGTTATCGCATGTGATTATTGCCGTTATGAAGGAACTATATCCTGAGATGAGAAGCAAATTGGATAAGCTTGAGGTTGAATTCGAATTTTCAGAGCCGTTTGAAGATGACAAAAAGGATAAGTGGAAAGTTATTGCGGAACTATATAATCAAGGCGTACTCTCGTTAGAGACTGCTGTTCAAATGCTTGCACTCACGGACGCTCCTGCTGAAGAGATAGAAAAGATACGCAAGGATTCCGAAGAAAAAGTTGCGTTAGCTGCAAAGGTAAAGGGAGACGAAAATTCAACTTCATAACATCAAATGCTTATTGTTTTTTGGGGGCGCAAATCCGAGCAGGAAATGCGCCCCTTTTTGCACTTAAATTCTAAGTGAAAGCATTGTGGCAAAAATATAATATTATTCCTCATTTTGTTTTTAACTTTGCTGATATGAATTCGAATGAACTTATCATAAACGGAAAGGATGCTTGGACTAACTATCGTGTAAAGATGGGTAGTGGATTCTTGGATGCATTAGAGGCTGATGCAGACAATAAGAGTTATATTGCCAACGAGGTAAGAACTGAGCATGGAACTAGGGTTGTTCCTATTCGTCCAAAAAAGGCAGAAAGAAGCATTACGTTAGAGTTCGTCATTATTGGCAGAGACCATACTGACTACAATAAAAGGGTAAAAGCCTTTGATGCGCTTATGGATAATGGCTTTGTTACTATACAAGTTCCGAAATCAAAAGATGATGTTTATCGTTTGTATTGTGCAAGAAAATCATCTAGCTATTCAAGAGGAAAAGGAGGTTCTGTAGGCAAGAAGAGTTTGAAGTTAGTGGAGTACAATCCGACAAATAGAGGAGAACTGACGGATTCGGATAGAGAAAAATTCACTTTAAAAGAATTTGAGGATATAGAATAATTATGAAAACTTTCAAGGAAATCGATATAAAGTACTACGATAATAGCGGAAACGTACAAGTAAGATGTACAGTTCCTGTTACACAAGATGCATTAGTTCATTATGAATTGATGCAGTCTCATTATTGTAAGCTTTCGTTTAAACTTTCTAAACCGACATATTTCTTGCTTGGTGATTTTGTCGAAACACCATATGGGCGATTTGAGCTTATAGATTTAACTAAGGCCAAAGATAATGATACTATTGGATATTCCTACGAAATCCAATTCGATGCCTATTATCGTAAGTTAAAGAATAAGATTCTGAAGTATCGCCCGAATACAGGTTCACAAGAAGCGACATTCTCTCTTACTTCAAAAATTAGTACTCATATAGAAGTGATAATGAAAAATCTAGCTTATTATGCGAAGTTAGATAAGTCTTACCTTTATGACCCTAATTTTGAAGGAGAAGGAACGGATTATACTTATGTTATAGATGCGAGTGTAGATGCGAATGCTGCAAAGTTTATAACCTATTCCAATTCTAGCATATTGGATGCTATTGCGAATATAGCTCAGACGTTTGGTTGTGAATGGTGGTTTGAGGGAAATATATTGCATTTTGGAACTTGCGAGAATACGAATGCTATTACTGATTTCAGACTTAACGATAATATCGTTTCTATGTCAAGCTCACAAAGCCAATCCACTTATGCAAACAGGGTATATGCTTTTGGAGCTGCAAGGAACTTGCCTAGCGGATATAAGAATGATGCTGATGCGGATATAACAAAGGATGGTGTTGTTGAAAAACGTCTCATGCTACCAAATTCAGCAGAATGCTCTGACAAGAACAAGCAATTGCTAGCAGAGAATGGCTTTGAACTGAAAAATGGATATATACAAGTTAGTGGACTCCGTGAAGACCAGTATGTTGAGGGAGTAACTACAAATGATGATATTTATCCAAGAAATCTTATCAAGACTTCTAAGGTAACATCATATGAAAAAGATGTAGAAGATGAAAGTACACCAGAAGAAGGAGATTACATCAAACGGACTTTTTATCGTGTTAATTCGCTTGCTATTGTCAATGAAGATGGCGAAAAAACAGGTGATATGGCTTTCCAAAAGGCGTATATTCTTAGTGGCAAGAACTTACATATAGTATTCCAAAGCGGTTCTCTTAATGGTATGGACTTCGAATGTGAGTTTAATCCAGATGGAGTTTCTGAAATACTTAAGGACGATGATGGTAATCCGATATTGAAAGATGGAAAAGAACAGATAAATCCTAAGTCGCAGGTATTTGAGATTGTTGCTAATGAGGATTATGGTCGTTTCTTGCCGGATATAACTTTGCACCCGAAGGATGGAGATACTTTTGTTCTCTATAATTGGGATTCTACCAAATTGGGTGATACTTTGGTTTCTTCCGCTTCCAATGAGTTGCTGACGGATTCCATAAAGGATTTGAAGAAGTCCATGATAGACCCTACGACATATACATGTACTGCTGAGGCTAACTATTCCTATAATCAGGGTAGGGGTAACTTGCATGGGGTAGGTGACAGGGTTAATCTTTATAATAAAGGTTATGGCGATGGATATAGGTCTTCAAGAGTTATTGGATATGAATTCAGCCTTGATATTCCTTTTGATGGTGCGAAGTATTATGTTGGAGAAAAGCCTTCGTATTCCCGCCTCAATGCAATGGAGTCAAAGATAGAAGAACTTATCTATAATGGACAGAGTTATCTTAATGGTAATGTCGGAAGCGGAAGGTCGATTTATATCATTAAGAGTTATGATAGCATAACTCCTACGGATTATAATGTATTTTCAGCAAAAGCTGTTGATGAACAAAGATTAAACAAGACAAAGGACGAGACAGCCAAGGGCACAATCACTTGGGAGAAGGTACAGAAGTTCTTGCAGGGATTGCTTGTCGGTAACCCCAACAATGAGAACGGCGGTTTGTGGACTCTCGATGCAGAAGGTCGTTCGCATCTCATCACAGATTACCTGGAGGTGAGGATGAAGGCTATCTTTGAAGAACTGGTTATCAAGAAAACATCCACCATTGGCGGCAAGGAGATTATTTCTCCTGCGGGAGGTGTAGTGGCTCATAAGGTAGAAGAGGTTACTGTGACATATAATAATGTGTCACAGAAGGCTTATCGTTGCTATTTCTTAGCAGAGCAGGATGGTGATGAGGTAGATAACGACTTCGCGGTAAACGACCAAGTGCGCTCGGAATCTTTTAACGTCCGCAAGGGCACTTATCATAAGGTGGGTAATCACTTCTATTGGCGATTGGTAATCGGTCGTGACGAGGAACCTGTGGAGTTGGAAGGAAAGAAGTATCATTATATCGACCTCTCGGATACCGATTGCGCCACGGCAAGCGATGTTCCAGCAAAGGGTGATGTGTTGTCGCAGTGTGGAAACAGGACAGATGTAGAACGTCAGAACTGCCTTATCTTCTCGGCGGTAGATACCTATTCGCCATCCATCGGTCTCTATCACGGCATCAATAGCTACTCCTTTGCAAACAAGGAGTATGTGCAATATGGCGTAAACAAACAGACTAACAAGGCGTTCTTCAATGTTTATGGCGATATGTATGTGGGCGACCGACCTACTAAGGAGAATGGCTATGAGGGTAGTAGCTACATCAAGTATGACAGCGCAGCCAAGCAGGTATCTATTAAGGGTAAGCTTTCGGCGAAATCTACCGTGGATGGCAAGGAATTGTCTCAGTACATCAAGGAAAACTCAGCAGGAGGCTTAACCGAGGAGCAGGTGAACAATCTCATCAAGAACTCGCAGGTGATAGCCGACCTTCAGAATCAGATGGATGGAGCTATCGAGACGTGGTTCTATGAGGGTGTGCCTACTTTGAAGAACGCCCCTGCTAGCAGTTGGACGACCGATAAGGATAAAGATACACACCTTGGAGACTTGTATTACGACAACAAGACTGGCAAGGCATACCGCTTTGCCAAGGATGGCAGCACCTATAAGTGGACTATCATCACAGATACAGATATTGCCAAAGCCCTTTCCGATGCAAGCAAGGCGCAGGAAACGGCAGACGGAAAGATGACGGTGTTCAGTGCTCAGCCTACACCTCCTTATCAAGTTGGCGACATCTGGGTGAATGCTACCTATCCGTCTGACGGCAGTACCTATAAGAATGAGGTGTTGCGTTGTCAGACCGACAAGAAGGCAGGTTCTCAGTTCGCCATTGCCGATTGGATTAAGGCATCTAAGTACACTGATGATACTGTAGCCCACGCAGCAAAGAAGGCAGCGGAAGAGGCGAAGAAGGCGGCAGATACCGCACAGACGGATGTTACGAATCTCGGAAATACCGTCAACACCAACAAGAAGTCTTTCGAAAACTACGTCAAAAATGGCTATCTTGAGCCTTCGGAGATTGCGGCTATGGCGCAGGATTCAAAGCGACTTGAAGATGATTTTGCGGCAGCAGAAAAGTCATATGACGAGGTGAAGGATTCCGAGGTATTGAAGAACACCATCGAGTTAAAGAACCTCGTGGCTGCATTCGGGACGTTCAAGACCGCCAAGACGGAACTCATCGGCTATCTGTCCGACATCGCAACACGCTACAACGCAGCTAGCGATAATGACAAGAAGACCATCATTTCGGCGGTAGGAACGAAGTACACCAACTTCCAGTCCGCATACAGCGCATTTTACGATAAGCTGGGTTTGGCAAACGCCTATATCACCAGTAAGATTTATGGTGACTTGAAGCAGAATATTACAGACCTTGCAGGCTACAAGTACATCAAGGATGCGCTCGGTCAGACCACAGACATTGATGGAGGTCTTGTGATGACAACACTCCTCGCTTTGAGAGACGCAGACGGAAATATTCAGAGCGGTATCAACGGAGCAATAGACCCGAATAGAGGAAAGAAGAGTATTGCAACCTGGTGGGGCGGACAAATGGTGGATAAGGACTACAATAGCGGTAGCCTTACCCCTGCAACCTCCCTCGTCCGCTTCGATGGCTCTGGCTACCTTGCAAACGGGGCTATCTGGTGGGACGTGGACGGAAAGGTGCACGCAGACCCGACATCGTTTATCATCAGCGAAAAGAATCTTGGCGCATACCTCACCTTCTTTGAACCAACATGGAAAGCAGGAAGTGCAGGAACGAGCGTTGCTGACCTTGTGTCTTTGAAGCCAAACGCTCCATTCACAAAATTGGGTGTTTCGGGCGACGCCAGTTTTGAGGGTGCTATCACTTTCCACGGTATCAAAATCACCTATGATTCCACAAACAAGGCTATCAAAGTGGATGGAAATCTCTATGCCACAGGCGGCATCACGGCTTACGGGGAAGGAAGTGGCTCGTCAGGTGGCAGCTTGAATGCAAGCGTAATCAGCTATGCGAGAATCTTAGAGGGAAGCTATACAGATGCAGACTTGACTAGTATTCCGAATGCCTATGCTATCAAGGCTCTCAGCAGTCGAATTGACAATATAGCTACAGAACTTGGTGGTCTTAGCCTCTCCTGGAATAACATCACTGGCAAGCCATCAACGTTCGCACCTAGTGCTCATAAACATAAATGGGTAGATATTACAGATAGAATCACGAAGGTAAGCCAGCTTACCAACGATGCTGGGTATCTGACTGCCCATCAGTCTCTCGCAAGCTATTATACCAAAGCGGAGATTGATGCAAAGGGCTATACCACAAACAAGGGTACTGTTACATCTGTAGCACTTACTCTTCCTACAGGTTTGACTTGTGCAACAAAGACTATTACAACAAGCGGTACGTTTGCTATCAACCTTGCTTCTGGTTACTCCATTCCTACTACTGCAAAGCAGACGGCTTGGGATGGCGCGGTATCGGCAAAGCATACTCATAGCAATAAGTCTGTACTGGACGGCATTACATCAACGAAGGTAACTCGTTGGGATAGTGCCTATGACTGGTACGCCCTTATGACTACTGACGAGGAGACTGCGGACGGAATTATCAACAAGTGGAACGAGGTAGTGAACTTCCTTGCAAATATTGCGCAGACTGATACTTTGAGCGGTATTGTTGACGGAATCAATAAGTCTATATCTGATGAGGTAACTAGAGCGAAAAAGGCAGAAGGGGTGAACGCTTCGGGCATATCCACCAACAAGACGAGTATCACCACCTTGCAGGGCTACTTTACAAGCGGTTCAGCGAAAAAGGCTCTCCAGCTCACGAATGCTCGCAAGCTTTGGGGTAACTCGTTTAACGGTACTGCCGATATTAACGGAAGTATCATCGTGCCTGACGGAAAGTATATCTCCATCGGCAACATAAAGATGGAGTATGATGCAACCAATAAGGCGTTGAAGATTACGAACACTACGACTAACGAGGTGGCAAACCTCTACACAAGTGGTGGTGTTTCTGCCTATGGCGTGGGAACATCATCATCCAGTGGTGGTGGTCTCAACGGCTCTGTAAAGAGCTATGCAGATGCCATCAATCTTACAGCAGAGAATCTTTCGGATGTTGCTTCTGCATACTCAGTGGCAAAGTTGAAGTCTCTGATTGATGGAATAGATGGTAGTGCTCCTACCGAAGTCGATTGGAGTATCATTAAGAATAAGCCTACAACTCTTGCTGGTTATGGTATTACCGATGGGGTTAATTCTGTAAGCACAAGTGGAAGTGGCAATGCAGTGACTAGTGCCATAGTAAGTGGACATACGCTTACCTTAACGAAGGAAAAGTCATTCCTAGAATCAGTTGCTTGGTGGGCCGTTAGTGATACACATAACGCAAATGACCTACACAGAGGAATCACATTCGCATATGTTAATCACGCTAATACCGCCACTACTGGTACTTTGGTTGACTTCTCTTGTGGTTCAAATAACACTTACTCATTTCAGTTGCAAGCAAGTTATAATAGTGACACTATTTATTTCCGTAGGCACAATGGTGACAATAATACTTGGGGAGGCTGGAATAGGCTCGCTACCATTGAAAATATACCTAAAACCTATGCAGGAAGTTCTTCTGCTGGAGGTGATGCTACGAGAGCATTAAAATTAAAGGATTATAATGGAGATTATTATGATATATATTGTGGATATTCAGGTGCTAGTTTAAATGCTGGTGAAATTACTTCTATTGTAGGAACAAAAACTAATGGCAGTAATGTATATTATAAAGATGTTCAAAAGAGTGCATTGCAATCTTGGTTAGGTTTAGGTGCTAGAGCGTACGATAACACAAGTTATCTACCTCTTAGTGGCGGAACAATGTCTGGTATTATTAAAAGAAGTAGTGGAGGCTTAACAATTCAAGGTAGAGATAATGCCATAATTAGACAAACTTATGCTCCAGGATCTTCTAGCTGGAACCCTATAGCTTGTGTTGATACAGAAACTGGTACGTGGACTTTAGGACATCTTAGTACAGGTAGTAGTACAGATTTTGATTTTTGTTTTAGTACAGATGTAGATTATAATGCAGGAAACAATAGTGGAACATTCGTGTCTCTTAGAAACAAAAATGGAATTATTGCGTTGACTAGTGAGATACCAACAATGTTAAGTTCTCTTAGTAACGATGTAGGCTATATAACATCTAGTGGCAGTTGTAATTATGCGACATCTGCCAATGAAGCTACGAGAGCATTAAAATTAAAGGATTATAATGGAGATTATTATGATATATATTGTGGATATTCAGGTGCTAGTTTAAATGCTGGTGAAATTACTTCTATTGTAGGAACAAAAACTAATGGCAGTAATGTATATTATAAAGATGTTCAAAAGAGTGCATTACAAGCTTGGTTAGGTTTAGGTGCTAGAGCGTATGATAACACAAGTTATCTACCTCTTAGTGGCGGAACAATGTCAGCTAATGCGAGAATTTCTCACGATGGAGGTAATTTATATCTTGGCAATAGTGATAATAGCGGATGGGTATTAACGCAAGATATTGCTTCAAAAGATGGGGCTGATAAATGGAGTATATACTCATCCGGAGGAGCACGTTTTGGCGATATTTATTTGTACCGCAAAGAAGATGGAACTATAGATACTGGAGTTATAGAAAGATATGCTGGTTCTCTATGTTTAAATTGGAACTCTGGTCAAGATGTGATTGTTTGCAATGGTGGTGGTACTTTTATCTGCAAGACTAATATTCTATCTAAAGGTGGTATCACCGCCTACTCATCCTCAGACATCCGCTTGAAGCAGGATTTGCGGAAGCTGGACTACTTGGGCGTCATCAAGATGATGGGTGGCACGTTCGGCTTTGCTTGGAAGAAGGACAACACAAGGTCTATCGGCTGGATTGCCCAGCACGTCTTGTGCAACCCTCACTTAAAGGACATCGTGGAGACGGACGAGAAGGGCTACTACAAGATTAACTACTGGTCTCCGAAGCTGATTGCAACGGCATTCGGTGCTATCGAGCAGGTGGGTGATGAGGTCAGTAGGTTGAAGGCTCGGGTGGTCTTCCTCGAATCAGAGGTTCAGCGATTGAGTGGAAAGCAGGACGGCAATAACAAGAAGAGATTAGATAACAAGAATATTAATTTATTAAATTAGATTAGAAAATGGAGAATTTAAAGATTAACAAGAAGAGTGAACAGACAACCGCCACTTACACCAAGGGCGGCTATCGAGTAGAAATCACCTACAATGTTGACAAGACGGGTGGCAACATCGACAGCATCAATATGACTATCTATGGTGATGCAAATGGTAACTATCTCGGCAATGCCAATGCCAGCTCCAACGGCAGCGAGCTGACCTACAACATCAGCGGCATCCCTCAGAGCAAGCTCAGTGAGGTGTCAGCATTGATAGCGGAGGTTGATTCCGCTATCGCTACCAATATGGCTAGCGAGGCAGCAGAGTAAGTATCGTAAGTATTAACGCAGGGTGGCTCTTATAGAGCTGCCTTGCCTAGTGTTTTAAGTTTTAAAGATTAAGCGTATGGCATTAGCAAATGGAAAGATAACTGTTCCAGTGAGCGTGGATGATGTTGCGGATTGTCTCGGAATGAACCGCAGCAGCACCTTGGCAGACCTCTGCACATCATCGAGTATAAACGTCTGGGCGAAGTACAAGCCTACAGATTATAACGCTGCTTTTACTGATAATTGGAGTAAGGGCAAAGATGGGAACTATGGTCTGAATATAACTGTTGATAACAGGGTAAGTTCCTGGAGTGCATTGGTTGCTGAGTATTCTAAAGCTAATAATGGATATAGTAATATCTATAAACGACCAAGTGGTGGCGCAACTTCTCCTTATAGACTAGGAGATTTTAGAGGGTATAACCATAAGGCAAAGCCTGAGATTAGTGATTATTTGGCGGCAACAAATTATATAGAAGACTCACCAATATCACTATCTGTAGCATATAATGCGATAACAGTTGACGGAGACCAAGTAAGCTATAAAAATATTGAAGTCTATAAGGGCTTATATTTTGGATATGTAATTACTGATATAAGCGGTAAAACTCTAAAGCTGCTTGCAACTGCATCAACTACAAGTAGTTATGAAGTTAGAATAGCTGCAAGAACATTGTTGGCAGGTAATTATAGGCTATATCCTATGTTCTGTAATGTAGATTATTCAACCAATCATACATTACGTGGAATGTATTGCTATGCTATTCCTAATCTTGCTGGTGGAAAGATTATAACGGTTATAACTGTAAGTGAATCAGAAGCAAGAAAATTTGTATATATACATGCTGAATATATAAATTCAAATACAAGAATTAAGGTAACTATTAAAGTAAACGAACTAGTTACTAATATTGGTATATATTTTTGTTACCAATCAAATCCAACAAAAGGTCAAGCACTTATGAGTGGTGAATATAGTACAAAAATTGATAGTATTGCTTCTGGAGAGACTAAAAGTGTTACTTTTACAAATCCGTTAAGTAATAAAAGTTATTTAGTTTATGTTATAACGGATGGTGTTTGGGTAACAAAAGGTTTACCACCGATGACAAGTATTATGCCTGACTAGACGTATAGTAGCTTTTCCCATTCAGTGATAAGTAAAAAGGTTTATAACGATTAAAAAACAAGAAATAAATATGAGTGTAAATAACGGAAAAATCACCCCCCCATATCCATCGATGATGTTAAGTCGGTGCTGGGAGAACCGAGTAATGATTTGGCTACTCTTTGCAAGTCCGCCAAGATAAATATGTGGGCAAAATACAAACCAACATGTTACCCTTCACCATTTCCCGATGATTGGTATAGGGCTAGGGACGGGAACTATGGAATTTCTGTTCCAAACTATAACACTCTAGAGTCTTTGTACAATGCTTATTTTATAGATGGTGACGAAAATCACGATAACGGATATTCGTATGAGAGACCTTCGGGAGGAAGCGCAGAGCCTTATCGCTTGGGTGATTTTAGAGGATACAATAGTAAAGCTACTAGTCCAATTTTTGGTTTTAGTGCTACAGTAAGGGCTACATCCAATAGCGGTGTGTCGGGGTCTTGTGGATTCCGCAGACCGTCCGTAGGTGAAGATGATAGAGTTAACCTAGAAGATATTGGTATAACGAAAGATTGTTTTTTCGGCTTCGCTCTGTTCCAAAAAGGGAAACCTGTTTATTTTAGGACGGAATCAAACACTGTAAGCAATGGTATTTTTCAGGTGCAAATCGGTGGAAATGGTTATAATTTAGCTACAGGAACTTACGTTGCCATTCCTTTTCTTTCCACGGCTAAGTATGACACCAGTAACAGACCTAATTTTGTAGCAGGAAGTTGGTATCCGATTCCTACAGCAGTGCCAAACGATGTGATAATAGAAACAACTCAGAATGCTTACTTGCGAGACTTGAAGTTAAGTTATTACCCATCAACCAAAGAGGTTAAATTGAAGAATGTTGGTTCTACGACATATAAAAGAATCTATATTGATATTAGGTTCTCTACAAGTACTCAAACGACTGCTTTCCAATTTGGCGAGTATAGGGCTGTAGCCAACAAAGATATTGCACCTAATGAGATTATCACAGTTGATATAGGTAGATATGCCTTACTAGAAGGGAAAAGTTATAAAGCTATGCTTTACGCAGCAAATACGTTTGTTGACCAGATACTCTTGCTATCTAATTCGGAAATGTAAGGCTAAGGTGTTAGGTTATTCCGATTAAACACTGTTGAGATTGGGATGGAAGCAAATGGTGCTGAGTTGTTTGGTGGTAGTCTATATTATCATCGTGGTGTGCCAGGATGGACGAAGATATAAGTTGGTATAATAATTCCTCTTATATCCTTGCATATATAGAATATTTTCCGTATCTTTGCGGAGGATATAGAATATTATTTTAAGTTTAACATAAAGAGCAGAACAAAATGAAGAAGATTAAGACAATCGAGGCTGTTGCAGCCTACAAGACATTGAAGGCATTGAAGACATCATCAATGAGCGATGATGCGAGTTTGCGAGTTTGGAAGAATATGAAGGCACTCCGCTCAGTTGCCGATACCTACGACAAGGATGTGGAGGAAGCACAGGAGAGCCTGAAGGACGATAAGTTCGAGGAGATGCAGCGCAAGCTCCAGGAGTGCCAGCAGTTGGAGCAGAAGCACGCCGATGAGGGCTACGAATACACCAAGGACGATTCAGCCAAGTTCGCGGAGGTTAATGAGTACTTCTTCAATCAGAAGCAGAAGACCGAGAAGTACTTTTCAGACCTTGCCAATGCCGAGGTAGAGGTAGCCATCGAGGACGTTGACGAGAAGGAGTTGTTCAAGGCAGCCAAGGATTGCGGATTGAAGTTCGCCGATATGGAGAGCCTTGAAGTTGTGATAGGCTAATACAAGTATGTAGATATATTAATAGCGTTAGAATCAGGCAAGAAAGACGTTCTAACGCTATTTTTGTGACTTATTACTTTCAGATTGTTACTTTTTATGAAGTTTAACACAAAAATCAACTGAAAATCAATCTATTTTGTTAGAAAATGCGTACCTTTGCGGCATCAATCTTTTAAATCAACTAAAATATAATAGCTTATGACTAAAGAAGACGAAGCCGAAGTCCAACGGCTATTGAAGAATGTGGACGTTACCGAGCTGATGGATTTGCTGATGCGGCATGGAAATCGGTATAGCAGGAGGATTCTGAAATTTTTCAGATGGTTCTGCAAGTATGTTCCAATAATTATTATGTGCTTCCACGCTTATGGAATGTGGGATTTTAGCCAGCATCCAAGGGAAATGTTCATAACAAACAATGAGAATTTTCCCTGCTATTTATTCATTTATTTTATGATTTATATTTTGCCAATGGTTTTGATATTAGCAAGCCGATTTTTCTTTCTGTGCTGGCGGTATAGAATACCGTTTTTCTACTTTTTCGGCATCAATGCTGCTCACATCGTTGAATGGAGTTGGTACACGACAAATGATATGATTGATTCTTGCTTTACCGTAATGATAGTAACAGCAATGTTTTATCTATACGGATTTTTTGATATGTTTATCAGTCGAACCAAGTTAGGACGCAAAATCTGTGCATAATGGGAAAGATATTGAATTATAAGATACTCGGAACGGCTTTGAAGTCGCTGAGTGATGCTTGCTTTAAAGCAGACGAGCAACAAAGGAATGGCGAGAAGGTCACCGCTTGCGGAATGAGCGATGATGATTTGGATAGGCTCTGTGACATCATCCCCGATATGCTTAACCCGATGTTGAGCACCGAGGAGGTCAAGGAGAAGTTACACGTTTCTGATGCAACCCTTAACAGGATGGTTGCTAGAGGCGATATTCCGAACGGAGAATGCAAAAAGCGTGGGCATACCCGATATTTTAAGAAGTGGGATATACTACACTACATAAAAAGCAAGAGAAAATCATAACGTATCAGCCCTATCGCAGCACGGATAAGCGAGCATATATGAGTATGGATTATATGTTTTGTACTTTGATTATAGTAGCGATACTGGTAATCATTAACTGCACGTTCATTGCTTATTTGTATCTTTCCTATAAATATAAGAAGGTCGATAAGTTTTTCATGGCTTGGGTAACGGTGTCAACTATGATATTGATAATGTGGTTCGGGTTAGGATTGTATCTGTATCTACAATAACAAGTTCGTAGCCCGATACACCTTATTATATAGGATATATCGGGCTATTCTATTAAAAAACATTAAAGCACATATATTTATGTGCTAAATATTTGCATATTTGATTTTTTCTTCTTATCTTTGCAAGCGTAAATAATACAATAACTTAAAGTACAGCAAGATATGAAGAAAATTAATTTTTTCCCAAGGACAAAATCAGAAGCGATGGAAATTGCTAATGAGTATATCGCAAGTAAGGATGGTCTTGCTTACGATATGGATATGAGTGTAGAAGAAGCAAAGGCAAATGCTAAGATTGTTTGTAAGAACCTTACTCTTACAGTCACCTGCGATGGGGAGTCTCCATTGAAGCTTTACTACAAGTATGAAGATTAATTAAGATATTTCTATGAGACAAGGATTTTATGAGTGTGTAGAACATAATCACAAAAACAGAAAGAAGGCAATTGACGAAATGCCTTATGCAAGTAAAATAGTTGCCGTTGTTGGTGGTTATATGGGTTTTGAATCGTGGGATGATTACGAAATCTGGAAAAATCAAAAATAATATTTAATACGTTTTAGATATGAAAGAAACTAAGAATGCGACAATTCGCCTTCCGCAGGAAATTGCGGATTGGCTCACTAAGGATGGCAAGTCCATCAATCAAGCAGTTATTGATACTGTCAATACATTGCAGAGTATAAGATTAATCTCTACAACAGAGCTTCGTGGTATATTCTCGCCAAACGAATGGATGTTCCTTGCGGATTCATTCAACGGAACAATCATCAACGAGTCGATAAGATATAACGTTAAAATGCTTATCGCTCATTGTGAAGATTCAGTGATTTATGATTCACTTGATAAAAAGTACGATGTGGATATGGAAGTATTCAAGAAGAAGCTCAGCTCCTTGCATTGTGCTAATGTTGATGCCCTTTATGCAAGAATTGAAGATTTCTGGGATAAGGACATTGATTTAGAAGATTGGGCTAAGTTTTGATTAGTATAAATGTTAAAGAGAGGTAAGTGATTGCCTCTCTTTTTTGTTTCAGTTTGCGTGAGTGACTGTTGCAAAAATTGCAACAGTCACTCTGACTTTCCCTTTTTTTTGTTTTTACATTTTCAAGAAGTCTTCTATATCTATGTACTCAATACCGAAATTCTCCGCACATTGTTTGTCGGAGTCCGAGAAGTCACCTTCTTTTCCGCTAGCATCACCTATCATTATCAACTCTCTTTTTTCCCAAGAAGAATATGATTCTAGCATTCCTGTATTTGGCTTTCTCATTCCTATCTCTGCATGCGATGGGCAATACATAGAGTTGACGAAGATATTTCGTCCGGTATGATTGCGAAGATATTTTTGCATAAAGCTTTCAATCGCTTTTATCTTTCCGATGAAGTCCTGTTCGTCAACGAATTGAGGGATGCCTCCTTGGTTTGAAACTATTTCCACATAGTAAAGAGTAGGGAACACCTCTACAATCTTATCCAAAACCTCTTTACGGATTTTGAAATCCGTCACATCTATTGGAAAGGTGTTTCCTGAAATAGTCTTGATAATAGTATCATCTAAATCAATGAACAATACTTTTTTCTTGATAAAATATCCTTTTCCTGTCATATCTTTGCTTTCTATATTGTTGTTTAATAGCTATATTTTCTAATATAGAGTTCGAAAAAACACAGTTGTTATGGTGTGTCTCACCTTTTTTATAATGCAAAGATACGACAAAAAAGATAGCATTGCAAATAAATTAATGCAAATTTTAAAACGTTATCTGTTTTTAATGAAATCTTTAATAATTCTCGTAATAGAATCTTCCTTGATCGCCATAGGAGCATCGCCTTGGTACTCTATTACTTGGTTGCCACATTCCTGCCAAAACAAATTGCTATTAATACGTTCTCCATCTACTAATAGCCAATTTGGATGAAACTCAAATGAATGCATCTTAGTTAACGGAACAAGAATAAACATTTTATTCTCCTTCTTGTTCACTAGTACAGACAAGTCTGAATCATCAAATGTGATGATAATTCGATTTTCACTCTCGGAAAGAACGTTGTAATCCTCGTTATAACGTTCGAAAAGATAATTTTTAATGCTAGAACAACTCATATTCTTGTAATTTTATAGGAGGGCAGATGGAAAAATCCAAGGTCTGCCCGCCAAGTTAAACTTATAAGGAAATCTTCTATAATATAGACTGGCAAAGCCATCCCATGAGATAGCATGGTTCTTCGCCTTGCATGTCTATTCCCAGATGGTTGCATATATGTGCAACCACATGGAACATTTCATGTGTGAGGCTGTTTATATACTCGCCTTCAGATGTTGACTTACAGATAAGGACGACACTTGTGTTCTTTGAAACATTTGTGTATGTCAAGCCTTTGTTTGGTGAATTGGTTGAGATGTGGTCGTATGCATCCAGCAATGGTTGCCCTTTACAATCAATGGAACTTAGTACATCTATAGCCTCATCAACCTCTTCTTGATTAACAACATGACATACAATCACATTCCAATCATATTTCTCTAAGTAAATTTCTTGCTTAATCATAATACATCATCCCATGGAATGCCGATACCATTATGGTTGCAATCGGCATAAAATCTATTAAAAATAAATCCGTCCGCTTGGTCTGGGTCATCCACCATATCCTTAATGAATTGAGCCAAAGAAGCTTCGTCCTTTAAAGAGGACTTAAAGAAATCGGCTCTAGCCATGTTTGCGACATAGACGAAATCGTAATTGTCGGCATTCTCCAACTTTACGTTGTTGACTTTAAGAAGTTCCTCGACTGTATCTTTTTCTGTCGGTTCAACTTTTTCGAGCTTACCAGTCGTTGCGTTTGTCTTGCGCATTAAGGTAATAGCCCAATCGCACATCTTTTTATTGAAGTGCCAGCCATTGTAGCGAAGGTATGCAATCATTCCTTCAGGCTTCATATCGTATGCGTCAAGTGGTATTTTGTATCTTCCCATAATAAAAGCTTTTAAAGGAGGTGGAGATTTCTCCCCACCTCAAAGTGTAATACTAATAGCGATAACCGCCACCTCTGCGACCACCATGTCTTTCACCATAGCGGTCATCATTGTCATCATCCCAATTGTCTCGGTAATCCGGCATTGGGTTTCTATGACCCATTCGTCCATACTTGTCGTCCCCCATTTCATCAATGCAGTGCATGAGTTTGCCACCATACTTAAGCATCTTCTCTACAAGTTCTGACATTTCATTTACCTTGTTTTCGGTAATTTCTATCATGTATCCCATAATGATTTACTTTTTTGTATTAACTTTTTCCAAAGCCATTGACAACATAGACTTAATATCGGTCAAAGTTCCCTTCATTCCGCTGACCTCGCTTTTGAGGTTATTGATGTCTTCTTCCTGTTGTCTGTCTTTGGCTATTTGCGGATTCAAGATGGCACGCATCTTTGCGCACTCTTCCATAACCTTCTTGTGGTATGGCTCGCTTTCCACAATCTCCTTAGAATGGCGAAACATTGCCTCAACTTCCGCATCCATAGCTTCACGACTTTCAGAAACCACAAGGTTCTCTGAGTTTGCGATTTGCATGTTGGATGGGAGTTGTTTGAACTCCATTTGCTCATTCGGCAATTTCACGACAACATCAACGGTAGTCTCCATTGGTTGTGGGTTGAATTGCCCAGGAGTATATGTTGGGAACTTAGGTTGTGGGTTACTGACCGACACAACCTGTCCGATTTTGAGACTTGGGTTTTCACCCTTGTCAAGCACATAGAATATGCTGTTAGGTCGAAGTCCTTGAAACATAGCTTTGTGTAATGTTAATTGTTAAACAATACCCGTCATTAGCTGAAGGGTGTTAGTATCTCGCTCGAACCAAAACTGATAAACTCCAGTTCCTGCAATGTCGGCTACCGTCAAAGGATTGCCGTTGAACTTAGTTACAGCTTGGGTTACGCCATTGGTCTCGAAAAGGATTGGCAGCGTATTTGTCGTACCTGTCGGAATGGCTTGATGTAGGTTCACAAAGATAGTTCCCCTATAGTTAGCATTCACGAAGGCGTGGTTTCTGAACGAGAAAACAACATTTTCGGTGTTCACCACCACGCCTGTAGATGCGATAGCTGCCGAGCCGTTACGATTAACCCATGCAAAAGGTCTCATCCAGAACATAGCAGCCTCCTTTCTTTAACCCCAAAATCCGTTGTTGGCAGCATTCAAACCATACAGACCAGCCTGATAAGCGACACAATTAGGAACCGCAGTAAACGGGCTGTAAGGAGTAGTTACCGTCTCTGGCAACTTACACTTGATACCTGCCACCTCACTCTGCAAGCCAGCCAATACCGCATTGATAGGTGCTACAGCCTGACCCACAATCTGTGATGTCATAGCGGAAGACTTGAAGGTGCTGTTCTCCTCACGAAGAGAATCAATCTTGTTCTGCATCTCACGCATCTCAGCCTGCTTCTGACCGTCAACGATGGTCTGAGTGCTTTCCTTGATGGCGTTGTGCAAGTCACAAGTCTGGCGCTGGGTCTCGTAAGCCACGTTAGAGAAGCCACGCTCCTGTCCTACGGCTACATTGTTGATGGCATTCTGCAAAGTGCCAGTCTGCTGACACATAGCCAACTTGACGTTTCCGTCCATAGCCGTAATATTGTTATTTACACGGCAGCAGCAATCAGCGAGTTGTGATGCAATCTGCATGTTACCTTGCTGAAGAGCGTTGATGGTTTGCATTCCGCTCATGCCTACTTGGTTGCCCACGTTCTGAACTTGGGTTGTCAAGGCCGAGATAGCTTGCTGAATCTGTCCTTCAGTACAATTGAGCTGAGTAGCGAGATTACTGAGTGCATTACGATTGCCACCGATTGCATCCATAAGCAAGGAACGACCATAGTCATTGTTGATTTCGTTGGCAAGACCTGCGCCATTGCCACGACCACCAAAGCCGAAACCATTACCGCCCCAACCACAGAAGCAAAGGATAAAGAGCAGCCAAATGAACCAAGAACCATCGCCATTGCCGAATCCGTTATTACCCTTCATCGCAAGAAGAACGTTTGGGTCAACGCCTCTCTGTTGGAGCAAAGGAGCTATCAAGCTCATCATTCCTCCATTGTTACCTGAACCCTCTGGATTAAAAACATAAGTTTTTGATGTCTCCATAAGAATAATCTTTTTGTGTTAAACCTTAATTAAACTAACTCTATGTAACGTTACGGCTGCAAAGTTACGCATAATAAGCAAAAGGTTTAATAACTCTATCAAACTTTCTTTTATACGCTAATAATCAAGTAGTTAAGGTGAGAGGAGGTAATATCATACTTTCGAATGGTCGAAAAAACAAAGGCTTGTTTGCAAATTCCGTTTGCAGAAAACAAAAAAATGCAAACGGAATTGCAAACGGAAACTAAGCGCACACAAATTTAAAGCCAAATTTTCGTGTATAGTATTCCTCTTTCGGATGTCTTTTCGTCTCGGAGTCATAACAGAGAATAAACGGCTCACCCTTAGAGTAGAAATAGTTATAAGACTTTCGCAAATACATCTTCGCATTCAAAGCCTTTGGGGAGAGTTTTCTTATTCTTAACCTTGTTTCTTGAGGCTTACCCGACAACACTCTAAGTTCGTCCATTTTATATTGCATATGCAGCTTTCTGCCTTTATTGGCATACTTTTCTTTATTCCAATAGTTTCTCAAAGACTTGTTACGCTCTTTGCGAATTCTGTCTGCCGTTTCTGCGTTATGTTTCAATCCAAGCTTACTGACCTGTCCTAAAATTGTCGATTGAGGAATATTCGTTACTTCTGATATTTCTCTTGCCGTCATCGTTTGGTACATGTCGGAGATTTTACGGATAGTCTCATTATTCAATTTATTGTCTATTTTCATACCACCTAAAATAGTGATATACTTATATAATGTATGTAAGGTTACACCAGCAGCCTTGGCTACTTCCTTTCGTGGGTAGTCATTAATATGGGTTTTGATGTAGTCCATCTGTTCCTGTGTCAATCTTCTTGGCATTCTTCGTCCTCCTCAAAAGAAAATCCATATTTGTTCTTGTAGTATTCCTCATCCATCCTACGAGTATTCTGGTCATAACCCAAGATATAAGGTTCGCCTTCAAAACCGAAATACCCATGTTTCGTAATGAGATTGTATTTGGCGTGATATGCTTTTGCAGGTAACTCTGAAAATCTAAGATTCGTTTTCTGCGGAATGCAGGACATAAATCTGAGCTTTTCTGCACGCATAGTTCTTTTCCAACTTTTTACCCTCTTATTTATTATTGCTTTCTCATACGCTTTCTTTAAGTTTGCCAAACTATTCTTTTTAAGTCTTTCGATAGTTTCTTTCGAATGAGTAAGCTTTAGTCTTTTTGCAGCCTTTCCTACTGTAGATGGATGACACCCTACAATCTCGGCAATCTCTCTGACCGAATGGTCAGGATAAAGCTTTGTTATTTGCTCGTCACGTTTCTTGTCGGGTTGCGGAATAAGTCTTTTATGTTCGATTTCACAATCGCATTCGTGCAATATCTTATATAGAAATTTTATGCTGACACCCATTCTCTGTGCCAACTTATATCTTGGTCGCTCATTTATATGCTCCTTAATAATGTCTATTGTGTCTTGTTCTATAATCTTCATTTCTATTCAGTTTTTATGGTGTGACTCACCTGTTTTTTGCAAAGGTAATTAGATTTTGTTGAAAGAGCAAATATTTTAATGTGTATCTTTTGTTATTTAATAATTTATAGTAATAGGCACAAATAATTCACGGACGTTAACACAAAACACTATTTCAAGAGTGATAGGTACTGACCTTACACTGGTGTTGGATAAAAAGGATATGGCGGTCTATCTGCTAGTCCCATTAACCCGAAACCACAAGTTTGAGTGCAAGGGTAACCACATTATCGTGGATGGCAAGCGGTTCGATTCTGACATCTTTTTCCGCAAGGATGCTTGTCAATGGATAGAGATGCAATCAAAAGAAATGCTATCTTTGGTGGCATAAGATATATATAAGGTGAGGCACACCATAAACTGCAATTAATTATAATTTCGGTGAAAATTCTTACCGATACCCTTGCGTATATGAAGAAAAATTTGTATCTTTGCAATGGTATTTGGTGAGGCACACCATAAAAACTGAATAAAAGAGATATGAGGAAGATTCACAGGACATACAAGTTTAGGTTGTACCCGAACAGGGAACAATCCGAGTTGCTGGCAAGGCACTTCGGCTGCGCCCGTTTTGTGTATAATCATTTCCTCAATCAGCGTAAAGAGCAGTATAGGCTCACTGGAAAGAGCGACAACTTCTATGCTCAAGAAAGGTCGCTTACCGAGTTGAAGAAGCAAAAAGCTACCGCATGGCTCAAAGAAGTTAATTCCCAGTCGTTGCAATTCGCCCTCCGCTCCCTCGAAACAGCCTATACCAATTTCTTCAAGAAGAGGGCAAAGTTCCCAAATTTCAAGTCCAAGCACTCCAAGAACAGCTTTACCGTACCACAGCATGTCTCTATCGTTGGCGGCAGACTCTTCTTGCCCAAGTTCAAGGAGGGTATCAAATGTCATGTTCACCGTGAGATAACAGGCAAGGTCGGCAAGGCTACTATTTCCAAGACACCGAGCGGCAAGTATTTCGTTTCCGTATTCACGGAGGAGGAATACGTTACGCCTGTCAAGAAGTCGGGCAAGTCCGTGGGCGTGGATATGGGCTTGAAGGACTTGCTCATCACCTCTGAAGGAGAAACTTTCAAGAATAACCGATATACCAAGAGATACGAGCGCAAACTTGCAAAGGCACAGCGGCATCTATCCCGAAAGAAGAAAGGCAGCAGAGGGTTTGAAAACCAAAAACTCAAAGTCGCCAGGCTTCACGAGAAGATAGCCAACAGTCGTGCCGACTACCTGCATAAGTGCTCCATATCCCTTGTACGGAGATATGATACCATCTGCATTGAGGATTTGAACGTCAAAGGAATGGAGAAAAACCATCGTCTTACGAAATCCATCACCGATGCGAGCTGGGGCATTTTCGTTTCCATGCTCACCTACAAGGCGGAGTGGAATGGCAAGAAGGTAGTGAAGATAGACCGATACTTCCCGTCCTCGCAGACCTGCAATGTCTGTGGGTATGTAAACAAACATACCAAGGATTTGTCTGTTCGTGAGTGGGAATGTCCTGTTTGCCATACTCATCATGACCGTGATGTCAATGCTGCTATCAATATTCTCCGTTTTGGTCTAAATCATACATCGGCAGGGGCTGTCGATTACACGGGTGGAGAGGAAGTAAGAGCTGACCTGTCGGAAAGCCGTTCCTCTGCGAAGCCCGAAACTCACAAGTCTTTAGATTGTGGGTAGTTCACTGTGTTATAACTTTGTTTAAGGAAAAATTTGATTATTTGCACAAAAATTAATTGTGTAGTTATCCGGTATGATTATTTTCACATTATTATATATTAATGATTATCTTTGCAACAAAAAACATAAGGAAATGACAGCGGAAACTATTCAATTAATACAGATGGGAATTAATCTTCTTTGCGCATCGGGAGTTATCTCCACGTTGCTGTACTATAATAGTAGAAAACGAAAGGAGGCGGCACTCGCATCACAGGAAGAGAATAAGACTATTTCATCATATGCCGATGAGTGGAAGGCTCTCTATGAACGTTCCAACGAGTCGGTCGTTAATCTTAACAGTAAAGTAGATGAATTGTATGAGGAAATCAACCAATACAGAATTACGATACGCAATCTTAGGGACGAGAAGAACGATTTGAAGCTTGCCTTGCATGAGGCACAATGGAACAGATGTATCAAGGATGGATGTCAACTTAGAACCCCACCAAGAAAGCGAGAATCCTTAGAATCGTTGGTTGAAAAGGAAGAAGATGCGATATATCGTGATAGGGAGGATTAAGTTATGATAAAGTATCTGAAATTACTCATACAAGTTAATAGCGGACATTCAAGCAAGGCATTCTTTTTAGTGTCCGTTACTTTGATAGGTTTCTTGATGCTCCTGGTTGTCTGCTTTATTTTAGTGTGGGAAGTGGTAACTTATGGGACTATCAAGACCGATTTGATGGGGTTAAGTGCATTTGTTGGTAGTGTGGCTAGTTTGTTCGTCACGGCTGGCATTACCAAGACTATAGGGGAACGTGGCGAACACAATAACAATAACTTAAAGTTGGAGGAAAAAGACAATGGCTAAATCGGAGATTTTAAGCGAGTTCGTACTTAGTTGGGAATCGTCTAAGTACACCAACAGAAAAAGCGACCGTGGAAATGCGACAAAATACGGAATCACGCTCGCTACTTGGAAGAAGGTTGGATATGACAAGAATGGTGATGGGGTAATCAATGCCGAGGATGTGAAGTTGCTTACCAAGGCAGATTATGACCGAGTGTTCAAGAGGAACTACTGGGATGTTTGCATGGCTGACAAGATAAACAACCAGTCAGTGGCGAACCTCCTAGTGGACTTCGCCTACAATAGCGGATGTTCAAAGGCCATCCAGAAGATACAGGAAGTTGTAGGAACAAAGGTGGACGGCATCATGGGCAAGAACACCTTGGCGGCTATCAATAACTTCAATCAAGGACAGTGGGTCTTGTTCGACAGTCTGAAGGTCGCTAGGATTACCTACCTTAACGACATCGTGAAGAACGACCCTAAGCAAGAGGTAAATCTGAAGGGTTGGCTCAGACGTGTCGGGAACATCAAGTACGGAAAGCTCGTCTGCAATGATGGACGTGTAATAAACAGCTAATAACACAAAAATAGCTCCATCGTTCTAGTCGGTGGGGCTATCTTCGTTAAAGTCCTAGCTTGGTGGTTATCCAAGAGCCTATTGGAACATTTTCCTCCTTAGACTTCTGCTTTATATAGTCCACGGTTTCCTTTGGCATCCTTATGCAAAGGTTCACGTTGTTCCCTTTCTTTCGTCCGCTTCCAGCCCTTGCGCCTCCTCTGTTACTTTTCTTGTTATCCATATCTATTTTGTTAAGAGCCTTACGTTTGCTAGGGTGGTACTTCTATTGGAAACGAAAAAGTGCTCTCGTTCTAATTTATCCCTAACCAAATTGTCTATTTCTCCCAATTTTTTCTTGCATACATTAAGTCTGTTCGTTAAGTCTTTGATTTGTCCATCTAGTTTCTTGAATTGGAGGACAGTATCTTCGGGCTTACAAACTTTGCTTATGTTCGCTATAATAGCTTTCATTGCTTTGTTTTCTTCTACCAGCTTGTCGTAGTTGCGAAGAATGGGAAGCATCTGCCTCTCATACGGAATATTGTTTTTTGTCTTACTCATATAGTTTTATTTTAAAGTTCAATACCTCGCCATCTCTTGATGGTACAAAGACTCTCGAAATTATCAATATACACTTTGTCCTTATTGAAGTGGGCTTGTTGTATTTGGTATTTCATCCAACCGATGTTGCAACCATTCTCGCCACCTTCCCAATGGTAGTAGCGATAATGCAAGCTAACGTCTATGTCAAGCACATCATCTTCTCCAGATACTTCTGATGGGTGAATGTGGAGGTCAGCCTCAACATGAATGCTCTTGAAGATTGCAGGCTCCATCTTGAAATCGGAACTTACGATGTGCTTTTCGTCCTTTGGTGTGAACTCAGCGTAAATACCAAGTCTCTCACAAGTCTTCTGTATATCCTTGGCTATGTAGGATAGAATGTTTTTATGCTCCATAACTTATGAATATTCTTGATTTTCTTTTTCACAATTATCATATCCGTTTTCGTAGCTCATAGAACTAATATCGTTTACTATGTTTGCTATCTTGTCTAAGTCAGTTTCCGACTTAACTCCTAACTTTTTTAAAAGCGGAACAAGCTCTTTGTTAAACTTATCGTTTGGGCTATTATTGCCCCAAAAATCACTATCTCCGATATAATATTCTTTGCTCATTTTATTAATAGTTTTTGAATCTCTTTCATGTCCGTAAATCTAAATAGTTATGCTTTTTACAACGTATGCGAACTTCATCGTACCATAGGCGTTATATTGGATAAGTTGCATAGAGATTGCATATTCATTTTTTAAGAATAGATAACCTTCTGCTATAATAGACTTTTGTACTTCTAGGCTCTTGTCTGGATTGACCATCTCTATAGCCTTGCATCTACTCTCAACTACAGTGAGGTTTGTATCAGATAGCATTTTAGTTATTTCTTCTTTGGCTGTTTCTTCATCCTCATACTTAAAATTGTTTTTAGCGAGAATGCGATTAAACATCAAATCTGTTGTCAAGCTTAATTCTTTCATATCCGTAAGTTTAAATGGTTATTATGCGAACAAAAGGACACATTGAAACTCGTTCTCGAAACGCTCTCTTGTGTAGTCTGCAAAGCGCTCGAACTTACCACCTTTTGCGAACTCCTTAGCATCTGCAATGAAGTTACACTCCTTAATGATGGACTTAGCTTGAACTTGCTCAAATCCGAACTCGAAGAACTCACGCATTCTTTTTTTATTAGTTGTTGCCATATTCTTTTCGCTTGCCGTGATGCGATAGGGCTTAATTGTTAATAATACAGTTTCTGAAGGTGTGTCTCACCTTTCTATTTCTAATGCAAAGATACAAAGAATATTTGAAATATGCAATAAAAAATCAAGCTATTTTCTTTGCATTAACTTTTATTGGATATAATAGTAGGCTTGATTACATTCGTTAACAGAAAATGGCTAGTTTTTCACTTATTCGGGTTTTGGAAATAACCCAAATGGCTCTTTTTATGCCATATATAATATAATTTGTACCTTTGCACTCAAAAAGGAGGTTGATATGCAATTAAGATTTGATTGGTGGCGTTGGCTCGTTACCATATTGGTAGGTTTCTTCATCATGCTGATGATGTACGGATGCCGGACAACGAGATATGTAGAAGTGGAAAAGGTGGTGCGAGACACTACTACTTATGCTCACTGGGACTCTATCGTCAATGAAAGGGTCAGGCTCATTCAGGATAGCTTACTCTCTTACCATTGGGAGCAGATCGAAAAGCAGGTTAAGGATTCCACATACATAAAGGATGATGTCAAGACAAGGGTAGATGAGAGTGGTAAAGTGCTAGGTAAGGATTCTATTCACATAGAAATTAGATACAGGGATAGCAAGGAACTCTCCAAGGTTCGTGATAGCCTTATACATTATAAGGAGATAGCAGAGCGAGCAAGTATATACAAGGCTCAGAGGGATAGTCTCAACAGAGAGTTGAGTATTGTCCAGACCAAAAAGGAATATATCGAGAAAGACTTGGCGGGATGGGACTTATTCTATTGGAAATTCGGAATGATTTCCTTTTGGGTCGTTTCCTTGACGCTGGTAGTAATGATTTTCTTTCTCACGGTAAAATACAAGAAAAAGTTTTTTCATTAGGTTGGTTTTTAGTTATTAAGGTTTAAGATTGGTTTTTAGGTAACAACTTATGGAGCAGCTGCCAGTGATGGTGGCTGCTCTTTTTAGTCTTGAGAACAGCTTAGTGTGTAAAATGCCATAAATGCAAGCGGTTTAATATATTTATAGTTTCATATATGTAACTAAATATGGCATTACGTGTTAAGAAAGCATAATACACATAATTAGGCACACTAAAACCCTTGCAGTTTGAAAATAAATTAGTATCTTTGCAGCGTGCTTTGTTGGTGCTGACCCGCTTACAAGAATCAATAAGATTTCCCGTGGCGAAAGCCATACTACGATAATCCTTACCTAGATTTCGGGGTCAGACGAATGAAGGGTAAGGATTTCTT
>OIZL01000278.1_pt1 | contig 42349 bp, 71 predicted proteins | sample 1588541 | NCBI WGS metagenome assembly OIZL01 (sample SAMN03283285) | human gut metagenome | biome: human-associated habitat; material: feces | host: Homo sapiens | place: Peru | collected 2012 | reverse complement strand
GCGGCGCTGTGCTCGGAGGTGACGGTCATTCTGGCCGCGCTGGCGATGCTCATTAAGCCCATCCGGAGCAAGCTGCTGGGGCTGGACAAGCTGACCGACGCGCTCAAATGCCAGCTCCGGCACGACATGCTGCACACCTACTACAAGCACCGCGAAAGCCAGACGATCCGCCAGTATGAGCTTGAGGATTTCATCTACCTCTATCGGGGCTACAAGGCCCTCGGCGGCAACAGCTTTATCGACCGCATCAAAAGCGAGATCGACGAGTGGGAGGTAATTTCATGAAAGACGTCAAGGGCTCAACCAGCGAAGAGGTGCGCATGATAAAGGCCATCCAGCGCTCCGTCGGCGCGCTGGACAACGGCTGGATCGGAAACCAGACCTTGAGCGACATCGCCGCCAAGCTCGGCGCGGACTGCTGGCCCCTCAACGTCGAGCTGTACGGCCAGCCCTGCATTCTCGCGCGGGACATCGAGCCCGTCAACATGAGCGGGCCGCTGCCGAAAAACGCCATCTCGGGGAGCTTTAGCTGGCAGGGCCAGCCCTGCTCCATCCTTGTGCGCGGCGGCAAGGTCGTGCGCGGCATGAGCTGCCACTACCCGACGCCCGAGAGCGTGCTCTACAAGACCACGGACGGCGCGGTGCGCATCGCCCGCGTGTCCTCGGTCTCCGCGCTCGACAATGTCGTGTGGGCAATCGGCGGGATGGGTCTGCTCGACCGCTATAACCCCGCGGCGGAGGGCTTTTCGGGCGCATACTCCGACGTGCTGCGCAAGACCAACCACACCGTCCTCGGCTACAAGGGCGGACTGCTCTACGGCGTCTACTGCCGCAGCATGACCGCGCAGCAGGTCAACGCCTTTTGTCGGGACAAGCTCAAGCTGGAATACGCCGTCATGCTCGACGGCGGGCACGTCGCCGCCATCAACGGCGCGTGTAACAAGATCAACACACAGACGCGGCAGTTCTATGCCGTTCGGTTTCTGTAAAGGAGGCTCAAAAAATGCAAAATCGACTTGCCAATCTGCTCACGGTCAAGAGCATCGTGACCATCGCGCTCACGGCGGTTTTCTCGGTGCTTGCCCTGCGCGGCAGCATCAGCGGGACGGAGTTTCTGACGATCTTCACGACCATCATCGCCTTCTACTTCGGCACCCAGACCGAGAAGAACAGGAAAAATGAATAGGCTTCTTGACACGATGGCCGCGTGGGAGGGGGCCGTGCGCGGCGATGCGGTACATAAGCAGATCGTAGACGCCTACAACAGCTTCCTGCCCCACCCGCGCGGCTACAGGCTCACCTATTCGGACGACTACTGCGCGGCGATGGTGTCCGCGGCGGCGATCCTCTGCGGTCTGACAGAGGTCATCCCCATCGAGTGCAGCTGCGGCGAGCAGGTGAAATGGTATCAAGCGCGCGGCCAATGGATCGAGGACGACGCGCACGTCCCCACGGTCGGCGAGCAGGTGTTCTACTGCTGGAACGACCGCAAGGACTACGCCCTCACGGACTGCACCGGCGCGCCGAACCACACGGGCATCGTGACCGCCTGCGACGGGCAGAAAATCACGGTGTTCGAGGGGAACAAGGGCAAAACCCACGAGTGCGCGTACCGCGTCATCCCCGTCAACGGGCGCTATATCCGCGGCTTCGGCGTGCCGAGATACCCCGCGGAAAAGCTCACGTTAGTGCGCGGCGACAAGGGCGCGGCGGTCGGCAAGCTGCAAGAGCTTCTCAACGCCTGCGGCTACGCGCTGGATGTGGATAACTCGTTCGGCCCCGCGACGCAAATGGCATGGGTTGAATATGTTTACGCGTACCTCGGGAAAATTCTAAAATAACGAAAGGAAAACGGGCGGGAGGCGTGCCTCCCCTCGCGTGAGCGCTCTGCAAGCCCCGGCGCACAGCATGGACAAGCAGCACCGAGCGATCCGGACAAAATTATCCTCTATGGCCCCGCGGCGGGCCGTGGCATACATTCGGTCTTTTGAGCTTCCGCCCGACGAAATGGCGTGCCTCGTCGAGTGCGACGTGCGCGGGCGATCCTGCGTACAGGTGGCATTTGAAATGAACTTGTCGCCGGATACGGTCAAAAAGTATCGCCGAAAGGCGTACCGCAAAATCGCATCGGAAGTCTTTGGATAGAAAAAGAGCTTCACCAAACGGTGAGGCTCTTTTCCTTTATTGGGGGGGTAGGAATGACGCATGGAGCACGTTGTGACAAAAAATAGCATATTCCGTCAGAATTTGCAAGCGCAATCGTTCGACGAATTTCGCCGTACACTTTTCATCCTTTTTTCCGGCACTTTAAGAAAGGGGTTTTCTTGTACCATAGAGGCAGAAAAGGAGGTGCGCTGCATGTACGAACGGCTTTTGGCATTGGGATTCACCGAGCAGATGGCGAGGGATATTTTGGTGCTGTTCCCCGAGCCGGACGAGCTGCGCACCTATGTTTATTTCGCGGAGCTGCTACATGTATAGCTATTATAATCCGTCGCCTTATGGCAAGAACGTGGGGGACTGCACCGTTCGGGCGATCTCCAAAGCGACCGGAAAAGACTGGGGCGAAACGTATCTCGCGCTCGCCATACAGGGCTATTTGGACGGTGACATGCCGTCGGCCAACGCGACCTGGGGCGCGTATCTGCACTCCCTTGGCTATCGGCGCTACATCGTGCCGGACACCTGTCCTCTGTGCTATACCGTTGGGCAGTTTGCGGACGAGCATCCGGAAGGCACATACATTTTAGCCCTGTCCGGTCATGTGGTATGCGTGCAGGACGGGACGATCTTTGACTCGTGGGACAGCAGCAATGAGACTGTGATCTATTTTTGGGTAAAGGAGACTGAATGACATGGCTTTTAATCCGTACTATCAAAACCCTTATTATCCACAGCCGATGCCGGACAACCTCATGCAGATGCGGCAGCAGCAGATGATGCAGCCCGCTCCGCCTCCCGTGCCGCAGAATCCTGTCGCGACCGGCGGTGTGCAATGGGTGAGCAGCGAGCAGGAAGCGAGAGGCTACCTGATCGCGCCCAACTCTGCCGTTGCACTGTGGGACAGCTCCGCGCCGACGGTATACCTTAAGCAGTCCGACGCGAGCGGCAAGCCAACGCTCAAGATTTACGACCTCGTAGAACGCGCAGAAACGCCCTCTAACGCGCCGCAAAAGCCGGGTACGGAATTTGTCACCCGCGAGGAGTTCGACCGTCTGGCGGCGCTTGTTGGCGAATTAAAGGGCAAGAAGAAGCGCAAGATTGAGGAGGACGAGGACGATGAGTAATCCGTTTATGGCCGCGCTTGGCGGCGGGCAGGGGCCTATGGGCAATTTTGCACAGATGGTGCAGCAGTTCAACCAGTTCAAGGCGAATTTTAAGGGCGACCCCAAAGCTGAGGTCGAAAAGCTCTTGCAGAGCGGTAAGCTGAACCAGCAACAGCTCAACCAGCTTCAGCAGATGGCAAAGCAGTTTCAAAGCCTGATGCAGTAATCATCAACATAAATCAACATCGTGGCCACGATTTGATGAATAAAAATTTTTCAAAGGAGTGATACTATGTCTCTTTCTGACGGCGGCGTTCAGGCCACTATGCCTGTTGCGCCAACCGGCATGATGAACAGCGGCTTTGGCGGCTTCGGCGGCGATGGCGCGTGGTGGATCATCATTCTTTTCCTGTTTGTTTTCTGCGGCTGGGGCGGCAACGGCTGGGGAAACAACGGCAATTCCGGCGGCGTGGTCGACGGCTACGTGCTGACCTCTGATTTTGCCAATGTCGAGCGCAAGATCGAGAGTGTAAATCAGGGTCTTTGCGACGGATTTTACCAGCAGGCGCAGCTTGTCAACGGCACCAACATGGCGATGGCAAACGGCTTTGCACAAGCCGAGCTTTCCCGCAGCAACCAGCAGGCGGCGCTGATGCAGCAGCTCAACGCCATGCAGATGCAGGCCGCTGATTGTTGCTGCGAAAACCGTGCAGCTATCGCCCAGGTGCGCTACGACATGGCGACGCAGGCGTGCGACACGCGCAACACCGTGCAGAACGCCACGCGCGACATCATTGACGCGATGAATTGCGGCTTCCGTAGCATCGACCAGCGTATGACCGCGCAGGAGATCGCCGCGAAGGACGCGAAGATTGCTGAACAGAACCAGCAGCTCTTTGCGGCACAGCTGGCAGCTTCTCAGGCGGCGCAGAATGATACGCTCAAATCTTACGTGAGCGGTCAGTTTGCGTATTACAACCCGCGCCCCGTTCCTTCGTTTTCCGTTCCGGCCCCTTATCAGTATACCGGGTGCGGCTGCGGCTGCGGTTGCGGCTGTTAAGTGTTGATAAATGCAAATACTCGTGCTATACTTGATGTATAGAAAGGGGTGTTTGCATGGGAAAATCAATTGACTTGACGGGCAAAAGATATGGGAAGCTGACTGTTATTGAGAAAACTGACGCACGTGATTCTGCTGGGTGTATAATGTGGAAGTGTCGGTGCGATTGTGGCAATGAAAAAAAATATTCCACAAATTCCTTAAACAGAGGGCTTGTTACAAGTTGCGGATGCGGCCAAATCAAGTTGGAAGATTTGACCGGGAAAAGATTTGGGCGCCTTACCGTTGTCGAGTTGGACAAATATTCGCCCAAAAGTCACGGAACAAGATGGTTGTGCAAATGCGATTGCGGGAAACAAAAAACCATTCTCGCTTCTTGCTTGAAGCGTGGATTAACTACGTCTTGCGGATGCTTTTCTTCTGAACAGAAGTCTAAGCGCACAAAAACGCATGGGTTTGGGAATGAGGACCGGCTTTATCGCATATGGAGCAACATGAAATCGAGATGTTATTCTCAAGCAGATCGCAACTTCAAACGATACGGGGCCAGAGGTATAGACATATGCCAAGAATGGCGAACAGATTTTTTGAAGTTTCGAGAATGGGCCGTTGCTAACGGCTATCAAGACAGATTGTCCATTGACCGCATTGACAACAACATGGGATATAGCCCCGATAATTGCCGCTGGACAGATACGATTACTCAAAACAACAACCGTCGCACAAATGTTCACATTACCTATTGTGGGGAAACGCATACAACTGCTGAATGGTCTAAAATAACAGGCATAAAACCAGCAACGCTTGTTTCTCGCAAAGCACATGGCTGGAGCGACGAAGAGTGCATTGAGGTTCCCATATCGCAAAGCAACAATCAAACAACACGAAAAAAATAAACTGCATAGCATAGCTTCTCGGTCACCATATTGGTGACGTTACCGAGATGGTCGGCCCCGTGCCGATACTGACACCAACGCGGCGGGGCTATTGCCTCGCCGCTGTATTTTAATTGCCTCGATTTCGAGGCATATGAAAGGACTGATTATTTTGGCAGAGTACACAAACGCGAATATTGTGAGCGTAGCCGCAGGCCAGAACGTTCCCCTGACCGAAACGGCGGTCAATAGCAAGCCCTGTATTGTGCATAGAGAAGGAAGCGGCCAGATCACGCTGCGCGGCATCACCAATCAAAACCGCGCCCTGTTTCGGGTCTCCTTTGGCGGCAACATCGCTATTCCCACCGGAGGCACGGTCGAGGCCATCACGGCGGCGCTTGCCATCAACGGAGAGCCGCTGACCAGTGCAACGGCGACTGTCACGCCCGCGGCGGTAGGAAACTACTTTAATATTTATGTTTCCGCGCAGGTCTGCGTCCCGAAAGGCTGCTGCCTGACGGTCGCAATGGAAAACACCAGCACTCAGGCCGTCAACTTCGCGAACTCGAATCTGACGGTTGAGAGAATCGCGTGAAAGGAGAATGGACATGAGTAAGAAAGCAATGTATGAGCTTCGCAATATGCTTTGCGAAGAACTTGACGAGCTGGCTCGCAAGGGCGACCTGGGCGCGGGCGACCTTGAGATCGCGCACAAGCTGACCGACACCATCAAGAACATCGACAAGATCGAGATGATGGAGGACGACGGTTACTCTCGCGACGGAGACTATTCGCGTCGCTATTCCCGCGATGGCGATTATTCCCGCGATGGCGATTATTCTCGCGGCGGCGACTGGCAGGCCGATATGCGCGGCACTTACGGCAGGGGGAACTCCTATGCTCGCCGCGGCACGCATTACGTCCGCGGGCACTACAGCCGTGCCGACAGCATGGAGCACCTGCGCGAGCAGATCAACGACATGATGCGCGAGACGGACGATGACCGCGTAAAGGAAGCGCTGCGGCGTGCCGCGAGCCTGATGGAGGGCTAAAGGGGGTGCAACCCCGTGGTAGACGAAAACGAGGTCAAGCTGTGGATATCGCGGCTTGAGACGGAGGAATCGAGCTGGCCCAATTACCAGAAGCTGGCGGCGCTGTACATCATCCAAAATCAAAACGCGCCCAAAGAACCGGAAAGGCCGATGCTGTATTCGGCGGCTCCCGCGCCGGTCAAGACCTATGCGTCTGAAACGGTAGGCAGCTACGGCGACAGCGATTTTTTGCGGGCCGTCTCTAACATGGCTCCAGCAAGAGCGTGGGAGGTCATGGACGAGCTGATGGACAGCCTTAAAATCGTCAACGAGCGCGTGTACAACAGCGTGATGCGGAAGCTCGAAAAATGAGAACACCCCCGTCGCAAGACGGGGGTGTCCTTTTGGGCATAGTTTACCTTTGGGAACACGAAGGTCAAATATGCCTAACGTGGCGTTACAAAAAACGCGCCGTCGTCATCTGCGTCAATTCTCCGAATAAAGCGCGTCCAGAATTCCTTTTTCTCTTCCCGGGAGTAAGTGTCATATTCAGCAAGTCCATTTCGCAGCGCGTCAAGGTTTGTCTTCGGCTTTTCCTCTACCGCTTCAAGGGATTTTTTCAAGCTCGCATACTCCCGCTTGTATTCGTCCAACTCGATCAAATCATTCAGATAAAGCGTTTTTAGCTTGCTCATTTTCTTTCGTATCGCGTCCGCGCTTTGCGTGGCCTTTTTTTCTGCCTTTTTATAATAGCGATTATTTCGCTCAGCAATCCCCTCAAGCTCATGCAATAAATAATCTTCCAGCGCGTCTTCGCGAATCCTCTTTTTGTGTTGGCACGCGGAGTTGTCAAGCATTCGCGTCCGGCATCGGTAGTAGGTATAAATCTGCTTTGCCGTTTCCGACTGCATCGTTTTCCCACACTCTTTGCAATGTAATAAGCCGGAGAACAGATAAACGCGATCTGTCTCAACTCCTGCGCAGCGCTGCGACCGCTGGCGGAGGATATCATTTACAATGTCAAAATCCTGCTTGCTTATTAGTGCGGGGCAAGCGTTTTCAATACCGTACACCTCGCCGATATAAAGCCGGTTGCGGAAATAGTTTACATATTTGGTATATGCCCGGTCAATCTTCCACGTCTCGAGCATATACTTTTTTACGCCAAGCACGCTTTGCAGTCTGATGTACGCCGCAAACATATCTCGTGCGGCATCTACCGTGCCGTTATCAATCTGGTATTGCCTGTCCTTGACGATATACCCTAAAGGCGCTTTTGACCCTGCCGGTTGGCCTTTTGCCCGTTTGCCGTCGTTGATAAATTTGATTCGCTCGCTTGTGCGGTCGGCCTCGTCCTGCGCGACGGAAAGCATAATGTTGACCTTTAATCTCCCGGACGCGGTGCGCGTCTCGTAGTCCTCTTCCGTCGCTTGCCACGTCACGCCGTATTTGTCCAGCTGCGTCTGTACATCGTAGTACCCGGCAACGTTTCGAAACCAGCGATCGAGCTTGATAAACAAGATCGTGTCTACCGTCCCTGCTTTGCAATCGTCCAGCAGACGCAGAAGCGCAGGACGCTTTTTATACGGCTTTCGCGCGGAGATGCCAGCGTCCTCATATATGCCCACCACGGTCATTTTATTCGCTTTTGCGTACCTTGTCAGCGTGTCCCGTTGCTCTTGCAGGGACAAGCCATGCCGCGCCTGCTCCTCGCTCGAGACGCGGATATACAATGCCACTCTCATCATAGCCCCCTCCAAAATCCGTAATCTACACAATGAAAATCAATGTACACACACCACGCAGCGAGAAGAGCGATAATAACAAACATTACAGCAATCGCGCCGTTGCGGATATGGACACCGCGCCGCATGATCTCAATGGTATCGGCCTTTGCGTCAACATGGCGTTCCAGCTCATCGTTGCGCGCTTGCAAAGTTTCCTCGGTCGGCGTCAGGTGTTCGGAAATCCCGAACGCCTCATCAAGCGATATTCCAAGCGCTTTGCAGATCGGCGCAACGGTGTAGATCGACGGAGCTTTAGAAAACTTGGAAAAGAAGTTCTGCACGGTGGACAGCGGAACGCCGGAAACGTCGGAAATTTCCTGATAGGTCAGTTTCAATTCTTCTTTACGGATTCTACACACTTCTTGAATATTCATTTATGCCACCTTAATTTTTTCCGATTTTCGCGCCGCAAAGTCGCAAGATGAGGTCTTGTCGAGCCATGTCGAACGCTGTTTTATTGCAATGTTTCGGTGTTGAATTGCCAAGGTAAAGAGGAGTATGGTCAAAACATGCAGCGGCGACCGCTTCTCGCTGGCTGCAAAAAGGCCCCGCCGTTTGTTGCAGAGGGCGGCGGGGCCGATCTAAGCTATACCGTCTTGCAACTTTTCAATTCTCCCGCTCTTCCCATTCTGCGACCTCATCTAATGATTTAGGGATGGTATACCCCGCATCCTCAATCTTTTGTGCCAGTTTTTGATAATTTGTTGTGTTACCGTTTCGCATGCGAGAAAAGCCAGAAAGAGATTTTGGGAAGTCGTCGGGGAATTTAGGCTTGAACCAATAATAAATAATATGATTTAGATTCGGCTCATTGATCGGATTGTAAGACTTTTCAACACGTTCTAACCAAAGTCTATAATTTTTCTTTTCTTCTTCCGTTCGGTCATCACGAAACGGTCGTTTGCTATACAGAGATGGACTAATGCATTTGAAAGACGGCTCGGAAACACCATCAATATAGGCAAATATCCCAAGGGCACATTGAAAATGAAAATCATCTGGGAACTTTGGGAACTTCCAACTTTTCCCAGATAAGCTATATATTCGTCTCCGGTACTTCGCGCAAATTTCACAGCACGCGCTTGAATCGCCAACCTCTACTAAATCAGTTTTAAGTCTTTTACACGATTCAAGCGTTCTTGCAAATGCGTCTTTTGCATAGTTTTCCGGAGATTCTGTATGGGCATCTATCCAGTCTTTCCACTCTTTTGCTTTTTTGAATCGCCCTAACTCAATGTAATAGTTGACGACCCTATAAAAGTCTTTTCGCTCCCACCCAAGAGTGGAATATGTCATCAACTGGCAAGATTTTTCAAGGCAAGCCATTGATAGCTGGTAATCTCCGGTATTCCACAGAAAACCAGCGTGCATTCTCAACACATATTCAAGATATCCTGTTGGGCCTAACTCTTTTGAAGGTGGTACATTGCGTACTTTTGTATAGTCAGGAATGGCGATAGAATAAATCGATTGCTTATCGGTCAAATCGTATTTTATTCCATCAGACACTATATCAGTCGCCGCGTTGATCTTATCGCGCACGTCGTAATACGATTGATTTGGTTCCGGAAACAACTCCACAACGCGGCCGTGCTCAAAATATACGGTAATTGGCATATCAAATTCACCTAATTTTATATTTTAAATTATATTGGATCAATTAAAAATTAGTGCTATACTAATCCGCGATAGAACACTTGTTTTATTATATGAGAGCGAACGGAGGGAAGAGAGGATGACGACGGTAGAGGAATTGATTATTACAATTTCGAGATTTACTCCCCAGCAACTTGACCTTTTTCGATCTGCTGCGCAACAGATAGTAGAGCAGCGGCAAGGTCAGGATTTGATTCGCAAATCCGAATGAGCTTTTGAATATCTTCGGGCAATTCAGAAATGAGCGCTTCACCATCGGTGGGGCGCTCTTTTTTTGCGGCTTTATCGGCTACAGAATAAGAAATTGAAATCCCCAAATATTCTTCAATAGTTTTAATATTAGCAGCAGAGGGGAAATAGATGTTATTTCTCCACTGTGAAAATGTTGCGCTTGATATTTTTGTTGCAGCATAAAATTCCGCCTTTTTTATATGTCGAGCAACGAGCTCGCGTTCGACGATATCAACAAGCGTAGGACCGTCCAAAATATTAAGCCTCCCTTTGTACAAACCGCCGAAACTGCACAAAATGCAAAGTTCAACTTGACATATTAAGCTGAGCTTAGTATAATGCGAGCATAGGGCAATAAAAAGCAAGCCCCCTTGATACTTAGCGGACTGTCGAAATTATTAGTTTGTTGGCACTTCTTATAATATCACGGTTCGCTAAGTTGTCAAGCAAAACTTAGTATTTGGAGGTGAAAATATGAGTTTTCGAAGCGCTCGTCATAAAGCTGGATTCAGCGTCCAGCAAGTAGCGGACGCGCTGAAAATCTCCGACGTAGCCGTGTATTACTGGGAGACCGGTCAGCAGGCCCCCCGCGCAAGCCGTCTGCCGGAGGTCGCCGCGCTCTACGGCTGCACGGTGGACGAGCTTTTGAAGCCTGATGAAAAGTAAAGGAGGAAGGAGGACGCATGATTTTTGCAGCATGGAAAAGCGGCTGCCGCATTTCCGCCGACGCGCAAAAGGTCGCTGACGAAATCTTGGCAATCGGCAGCTCCGCAACGACCGCCCAAATCCTCGACAAGGCGAGGGACGAGCAGACGGAACTGCACAAGTGCTTTGATTGGAACGATGCAGAAGCCGCCGAGAAGTGGCGTTTGCAGCAGGCGCGGCACATCGTTTGTAACCTGGTTATCAAGGAGAAGAGCGATACACCCCGCCCCGAGGTTCGCGTGTTCTTTAAGACAGACACGGATAGCGGCTATAAGCCGACCGTCCTTATCATGCAGGATAAGGACGAATATCGGAAACTGCTCGACCTCGCTTTAGCGGAGCTGAACAGTTTCAAGGCGAAGTACAAAACACTGGTGGAGCTTGACGGCGTGTTTGACGCCATCGACAAGGTAGCCGGATAGCAAAACGGCGGTAAGCGGAAACAGGGGCGCGTAGCTCCGAGTATAAAAAATAGCATGAGAAAATTAAGCTAACTATATTACGAAACAGCAAAATTCACTACAAAACATCACACTACACGCTTCTGTTTCTGCTTACCGCAGACGATAGTACATGACCGCGCATAACAACAAATTACCCGACAGAACAAAACAACATCGTGCGCTTGCTGTGGCTTATGGCCGCAAAGAATTATTTAATACACACAACATTACTACAGAGAAGATTACTACAGAACAGCAAATGACAGTACAACGTAAGCCACAGCAAGCGCACGAGTATCAAGGAGGAAATGAAAGATGAAAAAAGAGCGAATTATCGAAGTCCAGTCTTTAAAAATCGAACAGGCAACCATTTTGATCGAGGGCGACGGCGACCTTGTGCTGAACAAGATGAATGCCCGCACCGTCCGAGAGCTGACCGCCGCCCGCGACGGCAAAAAGACCATCAAGGAAGTCCCCAACATTTGGGAGGACATCATCACGGCAATTCACTGGCGGGATGGCTACCCCGTGGAGGACACTTACCGCGATATGAACGAGGGAACCTTGCGCGATATGCTGACGAACAACGCGCCCTGCATTACGGGCTTTGGCTTGAAGAAGTCCTTCTGTCAAGCGGTCGTGCGAAACGAGATCGACACTTACGCGACGAAGTTTGACAACGCCATGAATGTTACGGCGCGGTTGGAACCCGTGAAATTCGTAGCACATTTTGTTGACAAAACGCTCATGTCTCCGAAGCGAGGCGCTCCGGTGTTGGTTTATATCAACCGTTTCTCCGGCTGGTCTTCCCAAGTCCATATCACCTACACCGAGAACGTCTACACGCTCGACCAGATCGTGAACATCATCAATATGGCAGGGTTTGGACTTGGCATCGGCTCTGGCCGTTCCAGTGGTTATGGCAGATACCATGTTGTCGGAGTTGAATAAAAAATGCCCCGCCCAATGTTGCAGCATCGAGCGGGGCGGGTGGGACAAATCTTACCACAAGATATTGTGTCCGTGCTTATTGTAGCACGAGAGAAAGGAAAAGGCAATGAGAAAAAAGCCAGAGTACAAGATCATTTGGGTCGCGCCCCCCGACCCTGTAAAGCTGGGGACGATCATAGGCGAGATTTACGCACGCGGTCGCGGCCTTGAGTTTGTCGGCCTTGTGCCGAACGAGAAGAAGGGAGAAAAGGCATGATCACACTGTTTATCTTTATCGGCATCGGCACCGTGACGCATTGGTTTATGCGGGCGCTGGACAAGCTGGAGGGCAGGGCATGAGGCGCGACCGACGCACCCGCGAGCAGCGCAAGGCCGACGCTTCGGCGCGCATCGCTGCCGCCTGCCTGTTCCTCGCGGCGCTGCTTATCATCGTCGCAACCCTAACGGTTAAAACCACCGGGCAGCCGTACAAGGGCGAGCCGCCGGTCATCGAGGACAAGCTCCCTGGCGAGGACAAGCCCGCAGAGGGGAGCGCGGTGCTCGACATCGGCGAACCGCTCGGTGAGTTCTGCTTGACCGCCTATTGCCCGTGCGCGAAGTGCTGCGGCAAGAGCGACGGCATCACCTCGACCGGCACGACCGCCGCCGAGGGGCGAACGATTGCGGTTGACCCTCGCGTGATCCCTTACGGCTCCTCTGTCACGATCTACTTTGCCGACGGAACGAGCCATACATACACCGCCGAGGATTGTGGCGGCGCGATCAAGGAGAACCGCATCGACGTGTTCTTTGACGACCATCAGGCCGCGCGGGAGTTTGGCGTACAAACCGCTTATGTTTACATGGAGGTATCACCATGACAGACGATGTTATCACTCTGCGAAACCATCTTCGCGTTGGCGCTCAGAACGCGCTGCGCCGTTGGCAGCTCTGCGAAATGACCGGCTGGACAGACCGGCACTTGCGCAAGGTGATTGAGGCGGCACGATGCGAGGAGGACGGCGAAGAATACTGCATTATGAACTTTGGCAAGGGCTACTACTTGTCAAACGATCCGGCAGAAGCCGAGGTGCTCCGCAAGATCGAGATGGCGCGGATAGCGTCCATTGTCGGGCGGACATACGGCCTGTCGGAGATGATACGGAAAGCGGGGAGGTCGTAATTTACATGGTTTACAAATGCGAAGCCTGCCACGCGATCTTCTTTGAGCCGTACACTTATCAGATACGCGAGAACCTTGACGGCGAGAACGGCATAGAAACGCGGACGGTCTCCGAGTGCCCGTTCTGCGGCGAAGAATGGTTTACGGAGGTGGAAGATGAAGCCTAACGGAGTGACGGAATACGCGCGTTGCACCGTGGACATCAATTTCCCGAACAAAGAGGTACGGTGTATGTACTGTCCGCTGCTGGAGACTTACGCGCGGAACCAATGCCGGAGGACCGGCGAATACATCATAGACACGCGCGGCATCGGGATGTGGTGCCCGCTGAAAATGGAGGAAGATCATGGACTATAACTTTGGCGAGAACGTAGAGGAATACAGCCAAAAGCAGGGGAAGAAAATCCCAGTTTGGCAATCCGACAAGTATAAAGAGAGCAAGAAAAAGGCTTGCGAGATCATCGAAAGTGGGAAGTATGGACTATCCCCCGCAGACTTCTGGATACTTATGAACGAGACGAAAAGCGGCAAGATGGGGTACACGGGCCTGATTATCTCTCACAACGGCTGCTTGAAAATCAACGACAAATTGGAAAAGCCGTTTAATCCGATGTCCGTTACCGAAGACAAGTGCGGATACGGCGGCGCGCTGGTTTTTACCTATTGCGATAAAGACCAGGGATTATATGAGGTTGGCGAAGTCACACAGAAAAATTGCAAGAACGATTATCCGTATGCGATGGCGTTTAAGCGGATGTTTGACCGCGTTGTGCTGAAACTTTCCAAGCTCGCTTATTCAGGAATTTATAGCGAAGCGGAGAGTGATTCGTTTCGCGACCCGGTTGATGATACCAGGACCCCGAGCAATGGGGAATTAGAAAAACCGCCTAAGCAGGATAAGAAGCCAAGTAAGGAAGAGATGGACGCGTTTAACGCGCAGTACAAGCGCGAGGTTGAGAAAAACACCTGTAAGGACTGCGGCAAGCCCATCTACCCTGTGACGCACGGCGGCAAGAAATATTCCGTTGCCGAGATTGCGGAGAACGCGATAAATACCTATAAAGCGCCGCTCTGCTGGGCGTGCATGGCGGCAAGGAGAAAAGCCAATGAAAGCCCGACTGCATGATCTATCCCTCGCGCGGGATGGTGGGTATCTGCTCACCATCGCCACGCGGGAGAATATCGGGCCGTTGTTTGACGAGCTGCACGAGACAGACGTTGACGTGACCGTGAAGAAGCACCGCGAGAAGCGGAGCTTGGATGCCAACGCCTACGCATGGGTTTTGCTGGACAAGCTCGCAGAGGCCACAGGAACGCCTACAAGCGAGGTTTACCGGCAGGCCGTGAAAGATGTCGGTGGGAACACGGAAACCGTCTGCGTGCGCGAGAAAGCCGTACAGAAGCTATGCGGCGGCTGGAACAAGAACGGTATCGGCTGGCAGACGGAAGTGATGGACAGCAAAATTGACGGCTGCAAGAACGTGGTTCTGTATTACGGGTCGTCCACCTTTGACACAAGACAAATGTCGCGTCTGATCGACAACATCGTGCAGGACTGCAAGGCGGTTGGCATCGAGACCTTGACCCCACAGCAGCTTGACGCGCTGAAGGAGGATTGGCGATGCACAAAATGACAAAGGCAACCTCTATCCCTAAAAGCGTCAAGGAGATTGTATACGAGCGCGACGGTGGGCGCTGCATTCTATGCGGGCGGAACAACGGAGAGCCGGTAGCGCACGTTATACGGCGCTCACAGGGCGGCAGAGGCATCGAACAGAACATCGTAACGCTCTGCCCCTCCTGCCACCGAGCCTTTGACGAGGGGCCGCAGAGGACGGCGCTATACGCCTGCATCGTCGGCTACCTCAAAGCGAAATACCACGGCTGGACACGGGAGAACATGATTTACAGGAAAAACAGGGAGGAATTGAAATGAGCTTGAACAGGATCAACGTCATGGGACGCATTGGAAAGGACCTTGAGCTGCGCCGCACGCAGAGCGGAAAGGCGGTCACCAGCTTTCCCATCGCCGTCGACCGCGACGGTAAGGATGCCGGAACGGACTGGTTTGATGTGGTCGCGTGGGAGCGCACGGCGGAGTTTGCCGCGCAATACTGCGCCAAGGGGCGCAAGGTAGTGGTAGACGGTCGCTTGCAGGCGCGAGACTGGACCGACAAGGACGGCAATAAGCGCCGCTCGGTCGAGATCATTGCTAATAGCGTGTACTTTGCCGACAGCAAGCCGCAGGAGGAACCCGCCGCATACAGTCCCGCATCAAGCAGCTTGGGCGAGTTTACCGAGGTTGAGGATGACGGCAACCCCCCGTTTTGATGGAGGCGCGTTGTGAAGTACGACGCTTTGATTTACGATTGCGAGAATATCTTTGATGTAGATGATCCGGCACATAATATGATCCGCATCGACGGTCTCTCGCAATCAGAAGCAGATGACCTTTGCGACATTATGACCCAGCACGGCGTATCAATTTGCCTGCTTCCCTATAAGGAGTGAGTGCATGGCGGATATGACTTACATCAAGCTGTTTGTCGATTACTTAGACGCAATAGAGCCACTCGGTGACGCTGAGAGGGGGAGGCTTTTCACTTCCTTGTTAGAATACGCAAGGACGGGCGAAGCCCCGCAGCTTGGCGGGAACGAACGGTTTCTTTTCCCTATGATGAGGGCGCAAATCGACAGGGACAATGCTGCAATGGCGGGATTATCCGAGGCGCGAAGCAAGGCCGGGAAGATCGGAGCCGAGGCGAAACAAGCAAATGCAGGATTTGCCAAGCAAAACAAGCAAATGCCAAATTTGCCAAGCAAATCAAGCTATGACAAAGACAAAGACAAAGACAAAGACAAAGACAAAGACGAGAGTATTACGCGCGCGAGGCGCTTTACCCCTCCCACTTTGGACGATGTTTTGGCTTATGTTCGGGAACGCGGTTCAGACGTAGACCCGCAACGGTTTCTTGATTTCTACGCATCCAAAGGCTGGATGGTAGGCAAGAATCCGATGAAGGACTGGAAAGCCGCCGTGCGAACATGGGAAAAGCGCGAGGATACGGGCAACCACTCCAATCCAACGCCTGGAAAAAATGCGTGGATGAAAGAATACCTGTGAGGAGGAAATCATGAAACTCTTGATTGGCGGAAGCCCTTGCACGCACTGGAGTATCGCGCAGACCAAGAACCGCGAGACCGAGGCCAGCGGCATCGGCTGGGAGCTATTTTTAAACTACCGCATCGCCCGCGACAAGTACCAGCCGGACTATTTTCTCTACGAGAACAACAAATCCATGTCGCCCGCTATCCGGACGCAAATCACGGCGGAGCTGGGCGTGGAACCCGTGCTTATCAACTCCGCGCTGGTAAGCGCACAAAACCGCCAGCGCCTGTATTGGGTGGGCAGACGGAACCCGGACGGCACATACAGCCAGGTGCCGGTGGAGCAGCCGGAGGACAGGGGTATTCTGCTGCGGGATATTTTGGAGACCGGCTTCCCGCTGCGCGAGAAGAGCTATGCGCTCCAAACAGGACACAGTGCGACGGCGGAGGATGCCGTTGCACGCAGGCAGCGGAACGCGGTAGCGGAGCCTGTTGCCATTAAGCCGCTGTCTGAGCGGGAAATGGATTACATGGTTGGTGAGCATGGCAAATACTCCGACCGTTGGACATATCTGCAAAAGCCAGGAGAGGCAGACAAAGCGCTTTGCATCACCGCTAATGTACATCGCGGCGTTCCGTATAACATTTGCGCAGAGCCTGTACGAATCGGGACCATCGAGAATGACGCGAAGAACCCGGACAATGACAGCCAGCAATACCGCGTCTATTCGCCGGACGGAAAGAGCGTGACCCTCTGCGGGAATGGCGGAGGCTTGGGAGCCAAGACGGGCCTTTATGCAACGCCGGTCGGCGGCCCGGATGGGAAAGCGTGGCCCGTATACAAAGTCCGCGACGGCTTTATCGCCATTAAAGGCAAGCGATACCCGATTAAACTGCGAGACGGCTTTTACATCATCCGCAAGCTGACGGTCCGCGAGTGTATGCGCCTCCAGACCGTGCCAGAGGAGTATGTTTTCCCGGTGAGCAACAGCCAAGCCTACAAGATGCTGGGCAACGGCTGGACGGTGGACGTGATCGCCCACATTATGAGCCATTTTGAAGGGCTGACGAAAGAACCGGTGAAAGTGCTATCGATGTACGACGGTATGAGCTGCGGACATATCGCGCTGGACAAGCTGGGCGCGGAGATCGCCGCCTACTATGCGACCGAGATCGACAAGTACGCCATCCAGACCACGCAGCACAATTTCCCCGAGACCATCCAGCTTGGCGACGCATTTCAGGTGAGAGGGGAAGGGTGGACGCTATGAGCCTTTCCGGTTACACCAACACGCCGATCCTGCCCGAGAAAGCAAAAGAGCTGATGTCCCTTGACGCCGAGGACAAGGAGATCATCACCTACGGCAAGATCGAGGAGTGGTTCACAGCATGGGACGGGAAAGTCTATGTGAGCTTTTCCGGCGGCAAGGATTCAACCGTGCTGGCTTACCTTGCCGCAAACTGGCTCTCACATTTCCGCACGCCGCCGTGGCCGCTGGACCTCGTATTTGTCAATACGGGGCTGGAATATCCAGAAGTTCAGAAGTTCGTAAACGAATATACGGACTGGCTGCGGAGGGAGTTTCCCCGTGTGACCGTCAACCTACACCGTCGGCGTCCGAAGATGAACATTCGGCAGGTGGTGCGGAAGTACGGGTATAGCATCGTGAGCAAAGAAGTGTCCGCATACGTAGGAAATGCTCGAATCAATCCAGATGGGAAATCGGCACAGCGTTTACGCGGGGAATACCTCGATAAAAATGGAGAAAAATCCCCGTACAACTGCGAAAAGTGGGGGGATTTAGTTCATGCGCCGTTTCTCGTGTCGGATTCATGCTGCAAGGTGATGAAAAAGGGACCCATGCACAAGTTCGAGACCAAAACAGGGTTCCACCCCATGACAGCGTTGATGGCGGAAGAAAGTCGGCTGCGCATGCTGAAATGGCAACGCACAGGCTGCAACGCCTTTGAGGGCAAGCACCCGAGGGGAAAGCCCATGAGCTTTTGGGCGGAGCAGGACGTACTACGGTTTATCGTAGATCGGCAAATCCCTATCGTTAGCGTGTACGGCGATATCGTAGCCAGTGACGGCGAGAACGACTATGCGAAAACGCTGATCGACTGCAAGCTGCACTGCACGGGCTGCCAGAGAACAGGTCAGAGTATAACGGCCGCTTGATGGGGCGACTCATCATGTAATAACAGTGTGAACCCTATTACTCAGGGGTGTGCCGCCACAAGGCGGGGCTAACGGGGAAGCCCTAACGTAAAGACGAGGGTAATCCCGTGCTGGGCTAATCGTGATAGCGTATTTTGTGTTTATAAATTTGAGGTCTTGATTTGAGGTTTATGGATTTTTTAATTCTGTAGAACACGGTTTTGTGATGCCAAATTTATCACAAAGCTCCTGCATCGGCATTTGAGCATTATAAGCATCAACGATGGCGGAAATGTTTAGATCGTCGCGGTTATTGATGGGTACACGGTGCTTTCGCGAGCCAGCTTTATCTAAAGCGCGACAAACGGTGTATGTGTGGCATCCAAGAGATTTGTCTCTGCCGTATTTGGTTACGGCATTGTAAAGTTTGTAGTTACGCCTGAGCTTTGCGGTGCTGGGCTTCATGTGAACCATAAATCTTTCGTGTACAGCCATTGTCGTTTGCCCGATGTAAACTTTATCGTTTACCGTGTTTTTGATGATGTAAATAGAACCTGTACGCATATTATCACCTCAATAATATTATACACCAAAGGCGCAAAAAGCGCAAGTTCAGTGTAACGACTATGGGGGTTGCCCCAGTAGGCCAGAGGATGAGTTGCTGGTCGAAGCGCACTGCATCTCATTGAGATGAAGAGATAGTCTGGGCCATTGGAAACAATGGAATAACTGTGTATGTTTTGCGCGTTTGGGGCGCATCTCGAAAAGGGAGAAAACCGGTTTGAGCGCATGAAACACACGCACCCAAAGCACTATGAGTTTTGCATCGGCGGCGGGGAGTTTGATCCCGCGGATGGGCTATGGAAACCCAACGAAAAGGGACTTGGCTACGGTCGGGTTCTGGATTACATCGGAGTGAGGTATTGAGATGAATGGAGGAATTATGAGAGATACAAACCTCGTAAATGCGCTTAGATGCACTTCAACAGAAGACGGGCCAATGGGCGACTGCAAGAAATGTCCGTTTTACAAAACGGAGCCGGTCCCGGAAGATCTGGTGGGAAAAGTCAATTTGACAGAGTGGTTTTCCTGCGATGTTGACGCGGTGGGGCTTGCCGCAGCCGACCGGATTGAAGCGCAGGCGAAAGAAATTGACGCCCTGCGGAACGAACTGTGCCTGAAATGCGAAAACTACACGCTGGCCCATGAGGGGGCCTGTAACGGATGTCGGTGGAGGAGGTAAGAAGATGGAAGCGTTAGAATTTTTGAAAGAAAGAAAAAGGATGTGTCGTTCTTTTGGTGGATCGTGCGAGGGCTGCCCGCTTGAAGGGACTAAATGCGTCGTCAGCAGCATCGTACCTGATGAAGATTACAAGAGAATCATCGCTACCGTCGAGCAGTGGTCCAAGGAGCACCCGCGCAAGACGCGGCAGAGCGTGTTTCTGGAGCAGTGGCCTAACTGTATGATGGACGATGACGACGTTGTCGGAATGTGCCCAAGAAATGTTGACAAAATGTATGTCTGCAATTTAAGCCGATTTGGTGGGTGCACAGACTGCCGCCGCGAGTTCTGGATGCAGGAGGCGGAGTAATGTGGCAATGAAGATAGGATATATTAGAAAATACAGCGACCCTTGTGATACTAAACGCAACAGCTTTCGTTTCGTCGAATGTTCTTGCACACGTCGAATTTCCAGCAAAAGTGACAGAGTTTATTCAAAACAATTTATGCCCCTTGATTACGAGGAAATCGTGGAAAACGCGAACTTTATGCGCAACAATCCGCAGCTCATCCTCGTGCAGGAGCTGTTCTTACTGGACGGCGAGCTGCGCAAAAAAGCGACTATGTGGGTCGAGTGGGCTAACAAGGCAGACCCAAGTGAGTACGACCTGCTTGCAAAGCTGGAGGTGGAGTGATGGAACGACTGACGTACCGCGATAAAGAAGGATTCCCGATGATGAAAAAACGTGGTGGATTCAAACAGGGAGGCGTTGAGCGCCTCGCCGCCTACGAGGACACGGGGCGGACGCCGGAAGAAGTAACCGCGTTGGGAAACCTGTTTGATTATGTGCTGGAAGAATCGAAAACGCTGACGGGGCAGCTTGCATTGCTCAATCGCATTCGCGAGCTGGCCAAGGCAGACAAGGACGGGCGCGTGGTGGTGCTGCCGTGCAAGGTGGGCCAGCGGGTATTCGCCTTACTGGACACGGACAAGCATCTAAGCGAGTGCGAGGTTAAGCAGATCGGATTGGGTAATGAGATTGGCTTTGTTGGCATCGAGCCAATAGGCGCTCGCGGACGGGAATACGGAGTATCGATAAAGGGCTTCGGCAAGACCGTATTCCTCACCCGCGAGGAGGCGGAGAAAGCATTGGGGGGCATGAAATGAGCCGGCTATGGAATTGGTGCGCATTCTGCGGAAAGCGCATCGAAACGGGCGAAAAGCGCTACGGCTTGCCAAACGGAGAGAGCGTATGCACAGATTGCTGTGTTGAAGAAAACGAGGGCGCGGATGTATCCAACGGGGAGGAAAAACAGGAGGACGACAATGGCTGAATACAAAATCTGCTTTAGCGTGGCTGGGGCGTTCGGCGCTCAAATCAGCTTTGAGGCAAAACCAGGCGTATCCTATGAAGACGCTGCGGCGTCTATTGACAAGGAAAAGCTGGTCCGGTTGATGTGCCTCGACACCTTGGGCTACTCCGCAAAGGACATTGAGGCTATCACTCCTGAACAGTACGAAGCGGAATTTGGAGGGGATGAAGATGGCTGAATACATTGACCGGGAAGCGTTTAAGAAAAGCGTTGAGGAGCGTTATTGCAAGCCGTGCAAGGCGGAGGGGAAAGACCACAACGGATGCTGGTGCCGTGCCTGTTGGGTCGACGATATGCTCGATGAGGTAGGGTGTTTCCAGCCCTCTGATGTTGACCCGGTGACGCGGTGCAAGGACTGCGCGCATTACGACGGCGCTCGCAGGCATTACGAGACAAGCTATCGCGTGCTTGCCTGTCCGCAGTACGAGGTGGGATGACATGAGCTGCTTTAACTGTCAAGAGCGGCACGTCGGCTGTCATTCGACCTGTGAGCGATACGCTGCGTGGCTGCGAGAAAAGAAAGAGGCAAAAAGCAACGAAACGGCCAGCATAGTCGAAGAAAGCGCGATGATCAATTACATTCAGAGGTCAAAAGACCGATACAAACGGAGGGTGGGGAGAAAATGATTGAATTTCCCTATTGCGTCTATCCGGCGCTGAAGAAGGTTTTCTGCGAGAGGCAGTACACGCGCCGCCAGCTTGCCGATGCGGCAGGCATTTCCAAAAGCAATGTCTGGTGGTGGCTGTCGGGCAACAATCAGCACACCATCGACGTGATCAAAGGCATCCTCAGAGAGAGCGGCCTGACGTTCGAGGAAGCGTTTGGAGGTGCAAAATGACAACGGGAATTTATGACGAACTGATTTACAGGAAACTGGATAGCATTGAATCTTTGCTAATCGAGATTTTGGCACAGATGAAGGAGAACGCACATGGCGGTCAGTAAGCAGGAACGTGAGATCGTGTACCAGAAATACAGCGGACGCTGTGCGTACTGCGGGCGCTCATGGTGGATGGCAAGGAGATCAAAGAGAGTTTCCGACCGGAGGAGGTGCTGGCATGAAATGCGAGTTATACCATGACAATTTTCAGAATTTTAAGCGATACAATATTCCAAAAGCGCAGCTTGTAATTGCGGATATCCCCTATAACATCGGCGTGGACGCCTATGCAAGCAATCCGATGTGGTACAACGGCGGAGATAACAAAAACGGAGAAAGCAATCTTGCAAAGCAGAGTTTTTTCCACACGGACGGAACATTCAAAATTGCGGAGTATATGCACTTCTGTAATCGTATGCTGCGCAAGGAACCGAAGGAAAAGGGGAAGGCTCCGGCAATGATCGTGTTTTGCGCGTTTGAGCAGATGCAGACCGTGATCGAATACGGAAAGCGCTACGGGTTCATGAAAAGCTATCCGCTGTTCTTCTGCAAAAACTATTCCGCACAAGTGCTTAAAGCCAACATGAAAATAGTAGGCGCAACGGAATTTGCGGTCGTCCTCTACCGGGACAAGTTGCCGAAATTCCGTAACGTTGGTTCGGATGGTGAGCGGCACATGGTATTTGATTGGTTCGCGTGGGAGAGGGACAAACGCAGTCAATATCCAAAGGTGCATCCGACACAAAAGCCGGTTGCGGTATTGAAAAAGCTGATCTCCGTGTTTACAGACCCCGACGATGTTGTGATCGACCCGTGCGCGGGAAGCGGCTCTACGCTTCGCGCAGCTTATGAGATGGGGCGTAACGCCTATGGGTTTGAGGTGGACAAGGGGTTTTACGAGGCAGCGAAAGAAAAGATGCTTGCTCCCTTGTTTGCGAAGCCTGAATTTGAGCAGATCGGAATGGGGGATGTGGTATGAGCGCGTTTCCCGAGCGCTTGAAGCGATTACGGGAGAGAAAGAGAATAAAGCAATATGTCCTATCTGAACTGTGCGGGCTGCACCGTGACGCGGTGAGGCGGTACGAGGCGGGGGAGGCTACGCCCACAACGGACGCATTGGAAAGCATCGCCGACAAGTTCGGGGTGTCGGTCGATTATCTGCTCGGACGGACGGATAATCCGATGACCGTGGACGATTATCTAAAAAAATTTTGAAAATTCCCCTTTTAAGGGGAAAAATAAGAAAAACCTATGCAAAAATAGAGGCGTGATGGGGCGAGGCTCTTCACGCCTCTGCTTTTTCATCTGTTTCCTCCTCCCTTGATAGCCCGCCCTTCGGGGCGGGCGGTTGAGGGCAAAAATGACAGGACTTCCCGCACCTCTCAACGATGTGGTCCAGGGGAGACATATACGGGCAAATGTACCAAGGTGGCGACGCGGTCTCCAAAACCGTGTGCGGTGGGTTCGATTCCCAACTGTCCGTGCCAGAGGCCGGGTAGCTCCCGGATGATGTGAGAGTACGCAGAACGCCTCACAGAGAATGACAATGCCTGCTGAAAACTGCGCGTGGGGATGCGTCCTCCTTGCCGTTACTGATGAAAGCGCTTGAAATGCTTGCGGGGCCTCAAGCGGGCATGAGCGTGTGACAATCTAAGCGGGAACTGCACATACGCGGCGTGCAGAAGCAGAAGCGAAAGCAATGGCTATAGGCAACATTGCGGACGTGTGGCGGCTCAATACCGCCTCGCCGCTCCAAGCGGTTTAGATGGAAGATCTATTCTGAGCATCAAGTGTATGCCCTTCGGGGCGGGTAAAGTCTGCTATGTAAGGCCAAGGGGCGGGGGCTGGTAGCAAATAGGGCGGGGCATATGGCGTATGCAAACATTGAAGATCGACGGGCATATCACCGGGAATATATGCGCGAACGCCGAGAATGGTTTGCCGCGCATCACGTTTGTACAGAGTGCGGGAAAGAAGATGCCTATACAATGGTGGGAAAGCGCCATTGTGCCGAATGCCTCGAAAAAAGACGTGGGCACCCACTCGAAATAAACCCCAATATGGGGCCAAAGAAAAGAACCTGGCAAAAACATTCTGTCCCTAAAAACCAATACTACGAAAACGGCCTATGCGCCATTTGCGGGCAACATCCATATATCGAAGGGCATAGAACTTGCCAAGGCTGCTACGACAATGCGTGTAAAGCAGCGTGGCTTGGGAGAAAAGCTAAAGGCCCGCGCCATATTTATCCACCCACATCTGACACGCCAAAAGCCATTGCTGCTTATCAATACTGCGTACAGCACCGGCAAGAATACATCAAAAGATGGGAAGCAGAGTATGCCTGTGAATACGAAGAACGAGCCTCTAATCAAGAGCAAAGAACGGGTTAAGAAGTTTGCCGAAGTGTTTACACCGGCGTGGCTGGTGAAAAAGATGTGCGATATGCTGGACGAGGAAAACGGCGGACACGCTTTCGACATTGAGAAAACCTTTTTGGAGCCGTGCGGGGGGACAGGCAACTTTGCTGTTGAGATCATAGAGCGGAAATTAAAGAAATGCAAAACTGAGGAAGACGCATTTATCGCCGTTTCTTCGTATTACACCGTTGAAATTCAGCAGGATAATGTTGACGAGCTAAAGGAGCGCGTTAAAAATCTTGTTGCGTCATATTTCCCGAGCATTGACGTATCGGATATTTTAGACAGAAACGTGGCTTGCGGTGATTTTTTGCATCCAAAGGGTATTTGGTTTATGGAAAAATAAATGTGCGAGGTGGCGAAAGGATGTGAGCGTATGGCTGGCGGAGCGCCAAGGAAATGGAAAAGCGTAAGCGCGATGCAGAAAGCTATTGACGTTTACTTCAAAAAGTGCGAGGGCGAACCGTTTATCGGAGATGACGGCTGCGCTGTGCGAGATAAGTACGGGGTGCCGATCATCATCAACGCAAAGCCGCCGACAATCACGGGGCTTGCATTGGCACTTGGATTCACAGGGAGACAAGCCCTGCTGGATTATCAAGCAAGGCCGGAGTTCGCGGACACGGTTACGCGCGCGAAGTCCCGCTGTGAGGAATACGCCGAATCTCGGCTGTACGACAAAGATGGTGCGAACGGCGCGAAATTCTCGCTTGGCTGCAATTTCGGCTGGCGTGAAGTGAACGAGACAAAAATAAGCACGGATTCCGTCAAGGTGGTTATTGATGTCTAACATTCGCCTGTCTGAAAAAATCGGCTCTGCGTTCTACGACGTGGCGCATGACGTGTTCCACCACGGTCACACGCACTATGATTTCAGCGGTGGGCGCGGATCACTGAAGTCCTCCACGGTTTCTGTACTTGTTCCCCTTCTACTGATAAACAATCCGGGTACACATGCGCTCGTGCTGCGCAAGGTGGCAAACACGATCCGCGATAGCGTGTACGCGCAGTATATCTGGGCAATCGGTGAACTGGGCATGGCGGCGTATTGGGAAGCCAAGGTTTCCCCGATGGAGCTGATCTATAAGCCGACAGGACAGAAGATCATGTTTCGCGGCGCTGATGACCCGATGAAGATCAAGTCTATCAAGGTCCCATTTGGCTACATTGCCGTGACGCACTTTGAGGAAAAAGACCAGTTTGCCGGACGTGCAGAAATCCGAAACATTTTGCAGTCGACCATGCGCGGCGGATCGGTGTTCTGGAATTTTGAGAGCTATAACCCGCCTATTTCGCGTGACAACTGGGCGAACAAGGACAGTTTAGAGAAACGCGCCGACCGCCTGTGCCACAAGTCAACGTATCTGCAAGCGCCGCCTGAGTGGCTTGGGCAGCAGTTTATCGACGAAGCGGAACACCTGAAAGAAACAGATGAGCGCGCATATCAGCACGAATATCTCGGTATCCCGGTTGGCACCGGCGGGAACGTGTTTGACAAACTGGAACTGCGGGAGATTACCGATGAAGAAGTCAAGAGTTTCGACCGCATCTATCAGGGGGTGGACTTTGGCTGGTTCCCAGACCCGTTTGCTTTTATCCGGCTGCATTATGATCGGGCGCGAGAGACCATCTATCTGCTGGACGAGATTTACCAAAACAAATTATCCAACGAGCAAAGCGCGACCATGATTAAGCAGCGCGGATATAACAACATTAGGACGATCTGCGACAGCGCCGAGCCGAAAAGCGTTGCTGACCTTCGCGCAATGGGGCTACCTGCGTATGAAGCGGTCAAAGGCCCCGGCTCTGTGGAATATGGCATGAAGTTTTTGCAGCGGAGAACGATTGTTATTGATAGGCGACGCACACCGCACGCTTACAATGAGTTTGTGGGATACGAATACGAAAGAAACAAAGACGGCGACATTATTAGCGGCTACCCTGACGCGAACAACCACCTGATTGACGCGACGAGATATGCGTTAGAGCCTGTCAGCCGCAGAATGGGAGTTATTGCATGAGCAGTGCAGTTATCCAAAAGTTAAAAGAACTTGGCTATACGACAATCCCGGAAGAGTTTTACAGCCAAGTTGACCTCTGGAAGTCCTGGTATGTTGGGAAAGTAAAGGATTTTCATCAATACCGGCGATATAACGGGCATAAGTGGACAAAGTGCAACCGTGCAAGCCTCGGTATGGCGAAAAAGGTTTGTGAGGACTGTGCAAACCTCTTGATGAATGAGAAAGTTCAGATCACGCTTGAAGGGCAGAAGGAACAGGAGTTTATTGACAGGGTTCTAACGGCGAACAACTTCACGGTCAAGGCGAACGAAATGCAGGAAATGAAGTCAGCGCTCGGAACCGTGGCGTACATTCCGCGTGTGGTTGGGCAGACCGTCAACGAAAGCGGTGAAATCGTTCCAGGCGATGTTTCCGGTCTCGCTCTTGACTATGTGACCATTGAGCACATTTTCCCGCTGGCTTGGCAGAATGGCTTTATTACAGAGTGTGCTTTTGACAGCGTGGTCACACGGGCTGGAAAAAACTATCTGTATTTGCAGATTCACCGGAAAGACGAAAACGGACTTTACGCCATCGAGAATAGTATTTACAGATACGAAAACAAGACGCTTGCCGACGCGCTGCTCACCGATGTTCCGGGCTTTGAGCGAATCCCCCCTGTGGTACATACGGGAAGCGACAAGAGGCAGTTCGTCATCGACAGACCGAACATCGCAAACAATCTTGACTACCTGCTTCCGGTTGGTATCCCTGTGTATGCAAATGCAATCGACGTTCTGCGCGGCGTTGACTGTGCCTATGACTGCTACGTCAACGAGTTCGAAAACGGCCCGATGATGATGATGGTCAAAATTCCCGCCACAAGGTGGGAAGACGGTGAACCGACGCTTGATAACCATGACAGGCGTTTCTATCTGCTTCCAGAGGATACGCAGCAAGGAAACGTCGTAGAGACAATTTCTCCGACGCTGAGAACCGAGCAGCTGAATGTAGGACTTCAAGACCAATTGAACGTACTGTCCAGCAAGTGCGGCTTCGGTGAGACCTATTACCGCTTTGACGGTGGCAGCGTTGCAACTGCCACACAGGTCATCAGCGAAAACTCTACAATGTTCCGCACGATTAAGAAGCATGAGATTGTGCTCGAGCAGGCGCTCGTGGAGCTGTGCCGCATTCTGCTTCGGCTGGGCAACACGGCCATGAACGCTGGGCTTAATGAGGATGTAGAAATCTCCATCGACTTTGATGACAGCATCATTGAGTCAAAAGACACGGACTTCCAGCGGGATATGCAAATGCTGAACGCCGGAATTATGAATGATTGGGAGTTCCGTATGCGCTGGTTTAACGAGGATGAGGAGACTGCAAAGGCGGCTTTGCCAAAGATGCAGGACATGACTACGGAGCAGCAGAACGAAGTGGAATGAGGTGACGGGAAGTGCCGAAATACCCATTCTCCCCTCCTGTTTTGGATGCGCTGCCGGAAGAACTGGCAGAGCTGTACCGTGGACTTGAGGACACGCTGCTGATGGAGATATGCTCCCGCCTGAAACTTCGGGATGAGCTGAACGAGGTTACGGTGCAGGACATCAAGGTGCTGCGGTCACACGGCATCGATCTGAAAGAGATTGAAAAGGCCATACGCCAGGCTACCGGCATCAGCGAGAAAAAGCTGAACGAGCTGATAGACGATGTGGTGGAGCGCAACCAAAAGTATTACACCGAGGTCATAGACCTTGCCCGTGTAACACAGCCTGACGTGCTGGTGGATGCACCCACCATTGACGCAATCAGGCGGCAGACGCAGGATGCGTTCCGCAACATCACTGCTTCGATGGGGTTTTTGGTAGACGCAGGGCGGACGATGCTGCCCCCCGCAAAGGCGTACCAGCACGCCTTAGATGCGGCGGAGATGATGATACAAAGCGGAGCAATTTCTTATAACGAGGCAATCAAACGCAGCGTTAAGGAACTGGCCGATAGCGGATTGAGGGTGGTTGACTACGAGAGCGGCCATCGAGATCAGATCGATGTAGCTGCACGCCGCGCCGTAATGACTGGCGTATCGCAGTTGTGTAGTAAGTACACGGAGCAAGCGGCGGAATACTTGGAAACGCCGTATTATGAAGTGTCTGCCCACGCCGGGGCGCGTGATGTACCAGGGCGGTCACCGTGGGCATCTCACAAGGAGTGGCAGGGCAAAGTGTACTCCACCCGCAGCGGCGACATCTACCCGAACATCTACGAGGTTTGCGGTCTGGGTGCTGTGGATGGTCTGGAAGGAGCCAACTGTCGCCACCGCCGCAACGTTTGGGCTGAGGGCGTAAGCGAACGCACCTACACAGACGAACAGCTTTCCCACATTGACGATGGTTTGGGCTGTACGTTTGATGGCAAGACCTATACGGCATACGAGGCCACGCAGGAGCAGCGCAAGGTGGAGCGCACCATACGCAAGCTCAAGCGCGAGAAAGCCGCTTACAAGGCCGCAGGATTGCATGAAGAAGAACAGGCGGTAAACATACGGCTGCGGCGGTTAAACGCCAAATACAAGGCGTTCAGCGCGGCGGCAGGGCTGCCAGAGCAGCGGGAGAGAATGAAGGTGCTGTATTGAATTGGGAAGAAGTCAAAAAGGCAACTGAATTTTGTAATACGCAGCGGGGAATGACGCTGTGGAAATAAAAGGAGAGTAAAAATGGCAGACGAAACTATGACTTTTGATGAAATACTGGCTGACCCCACCTATAAGGCGGAGTTTGACAGGCGAATCACAAAGGCACTTTCGACTGTTCAGAGCAAACTGGACGCGGAAGTGGAGAAGAACAAGCAGTTTGCAGCGAACGGCAGCGCGGAAACGGAAGCGCTCAAAAAGGAGATTGAGGGCTACAAGTCCAAGATCGCCGATTATGACTACGCAGATGTGATCCGTAAGACGCTTGCTGAAAAGGGCGTGAAATTCAGCTCTAAGGCTGCGGAAAAGGCGTATTTGGCAGACCTGAAAGCAAAGCACCTTGAAATCAAGGACGGTGCGCTTGATGGGTTTGACGAATGGCACAAGGCGCAAGTCAGCGCCGATCCGTCCGCGTTCCAAGACGGCGTAAAAATTGACTGGTCCGCTGCTGTTGGCGGCGGCGAAAAGAAAACAGATACCAATGCCGCGATGAACAACCTGATTCGCGGCGCACTGAAATAAAAAAGGAGAATCAAAAATGGCAAGTATTGATCGTTCCGCACTTTCCGGCCTTATCCCGGAACCCGTAACCCGCGAAATCATGCAGGGCGCTATCGCCGAATCTGCTGTCCTTCGTATGGGCCGCAGGCTGGCGAATATGTCCAGCAAGACGCAGACTATCAACGTGCTCGACGCGCTTCCCTCCGCGTATTTCGTCAACGGCGAAGCGACCGGCGACGGCGCGGGCGACGCATTCAAGCAGACCACCAAAATGGCGTGGGACAAGAAGAAGCTGTATGCCGAGGAAATCGCGGTTATCGTCCCCATTCCCGAGGCTGCTCTCGATGATGCGGACTATGACATTTGGGGCGAGGTCAAGCCCCGTCTGACCGAGGCTTTCGGCAAGGTCATTGACGCGGCTATCCTGTTTGGCACAAACAAGCCGAGCACTTGGCGCGCTGGAGTTGTTCCTGCTGCTGTCGCTTCTGGCAACGGTGTGCCCATCAGCTCCGACATTTTCAGCGACATCATGGGCGAGAACGGCCTGATCGCCAAGGTCGAGCTGGACGGCTTTAACCCCAACGGCGTGATGTCCGCCATCCAGATGCGCGGCAAGCTCCGTGGTCTGAAGGACACCACCGGCCAGCCTATCTTCAAGTCCGATATGCAGGGGTCTACGCGCTACGGCCTTGACGGTATGGACATGTACTTCCCCATGAACGGCGCGTTCGATCCTGCGCAGGCGCAGATGATCGTCGGCGACTGGAGCCAGCTTGTCTACGCCATCCGTCAGGACATGACGTTCAAGATTTTCACCGAGGGTGTTATCCAGGATCCCACCACCAAGGCCATCACTTACAACCTGATGCAGAACGATATGGTCGCTCTCCGTGCGGTCATGCGTCTCGGCTGGGAGATCGCGAATCCCGTTAACGCTTACAACGCGGATAAGGCTGACCCGTTCCCGTTCTCTGTGTACGGAAAGGGCGGCGACATCTCCGCTGTCACCGTCTCGCCCGCTACCGCGACGATGGCAAAGGGCGACAGCAAGGCGTTTACTGCTGCCGTTACCGGCGAGGGCATCATCAACGGCGAGGTCGAGTGGAGCCAGAATGGCACGAAGTCCAAAATCAGCGAAGACGGCTTGCTGACTATCGACTCCGCTGAGACTAAGACCAGTATCACCGTCACGGCCAAGTCCAAGCAGGACGGCACCAAGACCGGAACTGCTACCGTTACCGTTTCTTGATCTGAAAGGAGCTGACCCGTATGGCATACGCTGAATATACATACTACGCCGGAATCTATATGGGTTCTGTGAGCGAGGAGGATTTTCCGCGTCTGGCTGTTCGGGCCAGCTCCTTCCTCGACTACTACACGATGGGGAAAGCTGAAAGCCACGCCGATTTGGACGCGGTAAAGATGTGTTGCTGTGCGTTGATCGACCAGTACGCTTTGCTGGATGCGGCGCAGAAGGCGGCGACAAAAAGCCTTGCCAATGCAGGCGACCCGGAAACCAAGAGCGAATCGGTAGGCAGCTATTCCCGCACGCTTACGACCGGTGGCGAAGCGGCAAAGTCTGTGCTGGATGTGGTAAGCACCAGTAAACAAATGCTTGCAAACCTGTGCAATGAGTATCTGGCGCATACCGGACTTTTGTATCGGGGAGGTGACTGCAAATGTACGCTCCCCACACTGTAACGATCTACAACTCTGTCAAGGAAACCGACCCGGCAACCTTTAAGGACGTTACTAAGCTCTATGTCACGATTTTACGCGGCGTGCTGTGTGAAGCGTCAAAGGGCTCAAATGTGCGCAAGACCGGGTTAGAGGGCGCGGATGCGGTCAACCTGTATATCCCGTTTTCCGTAGAAGCAATAGACGGAACGACGGGTAAGCCCAAGAAGTACACCGGGCCGCAAGAGTTTTACCGCGCCACGGATAAGACCGGACTGTGGACGCTTTCAGTCAGCGGCAACGGTGGGGTTACGTTTTTCATCAAGGGCGTGTTTATCACCGACAAGGAAGATGTGGCGCTTTCACAGGATAACTGTTGGAATCTGACAAAGGTAGACGCAATGGACTTTGGCAGCGAAGATATGCAGCATTGGGAATGCGGAGGCGTATGAGATGGCGCTAAAATTTACCATCGACGTCTCTGGCATGGATGCAGTCAAAGAATCCATTGCAAGAGCTTGCAGTCGCGCAGAACACGCGCTTGCGGTACAGGTGGCAAAAGATACCGCGCCATTTGTCCCGATGCGCACAGGATCGTTGAGAACGCGGACGCGGGTATCCGGGAACGAGATTATCTACCCCGGCCCATACGCTCGGTATCTCTATTACGGCAAACTGTACGTTGATCCGCTGACGGGAAGTTCCTATGCGAGAAAAGGCGTAACAAAAGTTTCGGCGGTGCCTGAGAAAGACCTGAAGTTTTGGCATCCAAATACATCCTCGCACTGGTTTGAATCGTCGAAAGCTCAAAACCTCCCAAAGTGGCTACGCGTAGCAGAAAAGGCGGTAAAGAATGATCTCTAAAGAAAAGCCCGTAACCCTTGCGTCAAGCGTTGAAAAATCCGATCTCGACCGCCTTGTATTGATTTGGGCGAACAAATGCCCCAATATCCCCGATAACGTGGAGCTGATTAAGTATGAGTATTTCGCGGCGAAAACGGTAGGCATGGCGCTTTCGTCCGTGCAAGGCGCTGTTATTACCAAGAAATACATCTGCGGCGGGTATCAGGCGGAATATTCGTTTGAAATCCACTACCAGATCGCGCCTCCGGGGACAAGCGATGACACGCGCTTAAAGGCAGTCGAGGCTTTGAACAAATTTGCGGACTGGGCTAACACACAGCGCCCGGACATTGGCGAGGGGAGACGCGCCCTCCGCGTAGAGACAGCGGCTTTTGCGTCGTATCTCGGCGCAACCAGCGACAAATACGAGGACTATATGGTTCCTCTTAAACTAACATACGAGGTGAATGTATAATGGCAGATTTAACTTTTGCGACCTCCGAAGGCCAGACCATTGACCGCGAGCTTTTGATTGCGTATCTGAATACTGGCACGCCATCGGCTCCCGTTTGGAGTGCCATCGGTAAGCGTGTGGAAGATTCCACCGAGGAAATGGACTGGGGACAGGAGAGCAAGCAGGACATCCTTGGTAACACCTTTACCACCATGAAAAAGCCCGTTATTACGCAGACGTTTGACCCGATTCCTTTGGATGCGGGCGACGCGGCGGCGGTCAAGATGTGGAATCTTGCGGTCAAAGATCACGACGCGCAGGCGCTTGCCAATCAGGACATGATGATTGGCCACTTCTACGCCACGAGCGGCGACGCGAAGTTTGCCGAGCGCTATGATTCCTGCGCTATTGCAGTGACGTCCATCGGCGGCGACGGCGGCGGCACGCTCAACATCGCGAGCGAGATCACTTACGGCGGCAACCGGACGCTTGGCACGATTACCAAGAGCGCCAGCGGCGTGACCTTTACGGCAGATACTTAACAGAAAAGGGCGGGAACCTTCCCGCCCTTATTCGGAGGAATTATGAAAAAAGTAATCATTGATTCCGGCGTGCAGGAATACAGCCTGAACGACAAGTGCAGCGTTTTTTTTAATCCGGCCGACACGGAATTTGCTGACAGAATTTATACGGCATTTGAAGAGCTGAGAAAAAAGCAGGAAAAACGCACGGTTGAGCTTGAAAAAATGACGACGCGGGAGACCTTTGACTATCTTAAACGGCTTGACAGAGAAATGCGCGATACTATTGACGGCGTATTTGGGCAACCTGTATGCGAGACTCTATTTGGCTCTATGAGTGTATACGCAAGCGCGGGCGGTACGCCTGTGTGGATGAATCTGATGCTTGCTATTATCGACGAGCTGGACGAAGGCGTGAAGCGTGAAAAGGCGTTTCACAGCGAAAAGCTCGCCAAGTATACAAAGAAATATCACCGATGATGTATGACCTGCCGCGCACCGTGATGGTGTGTGGGACGAGCTATGAGATCGAAACAAATTTTCGCGCGATCCTTGACATTTTTTCTCTGCTGGCGGATGCGGACCTGACAAACGAAGAAAAAGGCATCGGTATGCTTGGCATTTTCTATAAGGATTTCTGCCAAATGCCAAGTGAGCATTTTCAGGAGGCCTTGCATCAATGCTTTTGGTTTATCAACGGCGGAAATGAAGAAATGCAGCAGAAATCACCGAAGTTAATGGATTGGGAGCAGGATTTCCCGTATCTGATCGCACCGATCAATCGTGTGGCAGGACAGGAGATTCGCGCGGTCGAATATCTGCATTGGTGGACGTTTCTTTCGTACTACTACGAGATCGGAGATTGCTACTTTGCACAGATCGTTCGAATCCGCGACCTCAAGGCCCGCGGGAAACTGACGGACAAAACGGACAAAGAGTTTTATCGCAAGAACCGAGAAGCGGTAGACCTAAAAATGCGCTACTCGGAAATGGAAGAGGACATTATCAAGGGCTGGGTATAAAAATCCGCCCTCCGAAGAGGGCGGAACGGGTCAATTTGTTGCAATAAATGTGATGTCCTTCCCTGCCCAAAAGTCAGGGATAAACCGAATTTCCAATTCTTTCCAATCTTTTGAGACTTCATAACCAACAACACCGTTCATTTTTTTCCCGGCGGCAATCGAGCCATCAAGCTGTTTCTTGTCTGTTGATACTGTTCCTGTAAGGCTTAACGTTGTTGAATAATCATCGACATACGCATCGAAAGAAACAAGAGAACTTACAGCGATATCTTTTTCGGATTTGTTGTCAATAGAAAACTCGCATATCAAAAAGACGTTGCCATCTTCTGGCTCGAGGTATTGTTTTCCGTTAGATTCTGTACAGGAAACAAAAGTAACCTCAATATTATTTAAGGAAACGACGTCACCAACATAAAACTCGGTTTTTTGTTCTTCCTGCTGCTTCTCCGGAGCATCAACTTCGCCAACTTTTTTAGGCTCGTTGTCTCCTCCGTTAATTGCTGCACCAATTAGACCAATGCCAAAGACAACAAGAATTATTCCAAGGATTGGATGCCGCTTTTTTTGCTTTGCGCCGCACTTAGGACAAATATTCGCTGACTTTGCTATGGGTTCTCCACAAGTTCTGCAAGTAGTCATTTTATCCACAATATTCCCCTCCTAAATTAAATTTTTGTGGTTTATTTAATATACCACATTGCAAATTCAAAAGCAAGCAGGTGATTTTATGGCTGATGGTTCCGTTGTCATCAATACGGAAATAGACGCAAAAGATGCGCAGAAAAAATTAAGCTCGCTTGAAAAGAAAATTGATCGGTTAAATAACAAAGCATATCAGGCAAAGCAGGCAAAAATGCCGTTAGAGCAACAGTCGCTTGAGCTTGGCGCCGCACTTGATACCGCAAAGAAGAAGCTCGATTTGCTCCAAAGCAGCAATGCCTCGTCTGATGCTATCAAGGATCAGGCCGAAACAGTAACGTCGATTCAGTACCGGTGGAACCAGGTCAACAATCAGATTGAACGCTATGACAAGTCGATTTCCAACGCGAAAATAGAAATTGACTTCACAAAAGAAAAAGCCGGTGAGCTTGCCACATATCTGGCAGAATCCGGGGAAAACGCCGGGAAGATGAACGCAGGAGTCAAAAAGGCCGCCAAGAGTGCGGATGCATTTTCCAAGCGGATCAAGGCGGTCGTTCGTAGCGCATTGGTATTCACGGTCATTACACAGGCCCTCTCTAAATTGCGCAACTGGGCGGGCGACGTTATCAAGACAAGCCCTGAAGCGGCGGCCGCTATCGCGCAGCTCAAAGGCGCGCTGTTGACAATGGTACAACCATTGGTCGATGTTATTATTCCGGCGTTTACCGCGCTTGTACAAGTGCTTACGGCTGTTGTGGCAAAAATTGCGCAGTTTGTAGCTGCCATTTCCGGCAAAAGCCTTGCGGCGTCCACAGAATCCGCGAAAGCCTTAAACAACCAAACCAAAGCACTCAAAGGCACAGGAAAAGCAGCAAAGGATGCGAGCAAATCTTTTGCGTCGTTCGATGAAATCAATAAGCTATCCGGAACGAGCGACAATTCAGGAAGCGGCGCGGATTCGGAAAGCATCGCGCCTAATTTTGATTTTCTTGATGGTGTTTCCGACCGTCTAAAAAGCATCGCTACGGCGGTTGCGCTGATCGGTACGGGCCTTGCTTTATGGAAGGTATCTGATTCGCTTCCAGGCACTCTTGGCCTTATCGCCACAAAGCTTGGCGGTATCGCAATCGCGGCAGGCGGGTTAGCCTTAATGTGGGACGGCCTAAAAGACGCATGGGAAAACGGAATCGACTGGACAAATTTTCTCGAGATACTCGCGGGCGCGGGCGCTTTGGTTGGCGGCCTTGCGCTGGCGTTTGGTAAGGTCGGCGCGGGTATCGGCCTTGTGGTCGCCGGTGCAGCTCTGATCGTCACAGCGTTCCGCGACATAGAGAAGAACGGCGTCAACCTGAAAAATGTTTTGATGCTGATCGCCGGTCTGCTGGCCGCAGGGCTTGGCATTTCGGTTTTGACGGGTTCGTGGGTGCCGCTGATGATCGCCGCTATTGCTGGAATTGTTGTGGCAATGCTCGCGTGGACGGGCAACCTCAAAGAGTTTATAGACAGCATTAAGGGAATCTTTTCCGGCTTGATCGACTTTATTACAGGCGTGTTTAGCGGCGACCTTGATAAAGCGTTTAACGGACTGAAAAAGATGCTAAAAAACCTAATTAATGCCGACATCATTCTTGTGGAAAGCTTTATCAACACGATTATTCGCGCGGTGAATTGGCTGATCTCGCAACTGAATAAGATCCATTTTGAGCTGCCTGATTGGGTACCCGGGATCGGCGGGCTGTCTTTTGGTGTAAATATTCCTGCTATTTCAGAAAAGAAACTGCCACGGCTTGCACAGGGAGCGGTCATCCCTCCAAACCGTGAATTTCTGGCAGTGCTGGGCGACCAGAAACAGGGCACAAACATCGAAACACCGCTGCCTACTATGATTCAAGCGTTCAAACAGGCGCTTGCGGAAATCGGATACAACGGCAACAACGAGGCAGTATTGGTGCTTGATCGTGAAGTGCTTGGAAAGGTAGTGTACAAGCTCAACAAGGCAGAGAGCAAGCGTATTGGCGTGAATCTTGCGGGGGTGTGACATGAGCTATATCAAGCTGAATGGGATCACATTTGATGCGGATGTGGCGATTTCCAAATACACCCGTTATTTCAACGTGCTCGACGGGGAAAACGCTGGCCGCGTAATGACGGGACGCATGGTGCGCGATGTTATCGGCACATACCTGGGGCACAAAGTAACCGTTTTCCGCAGGGGCGATAATCAAAAAGGTTTGGACGCATTTTGGGATTATCTCTACGCGCATTCTGTCGATGATAGCGTGCAGCTGGAGGCGGCAGACGGGCAGACTACCATTTCCTACGAAGCATATTACACGAGCGCGTCGCAGGATATTGAAAAGGTCGAAAACGGCGTGAATTATTGGGGCGAAATTGAGATCAATTTTATTCCGATCGAAGCGCAGGTGACGCCATGAGCAAAACAACGGTCACCTATAAAGATGTTGCCGTTGGCGCGCAGGAGGATGCGGCATTTGCTGCTACCGGCGCAACAAATGAGAGCACTATTGCTAAGCTTGCAAAAGGCGTTGCCCCCGGGAAAATCATCACGCTTGAACAAGACCGCTGGGCGCTGGACGGAACCTTTGATAAATTCTACGAGCAAAGCGAGATCGCTTTCTGGTCGAGTGAGATTTCCGGCGCGGATGGGACGTTTGACGCTGACCCCGTTATTACCGTTACCTTTGACCAGCAATATTCCAGCATGGGCATCAGCTTTGTGTTTGATGATGCGACCAGTGAATATGTATCGCTTTTGAACATCAAGTGGTATCAGGGCGACACCCTAAAAGCCGATGAAGATTTTACGCCGGACAACGCTCGGTATTTTTGCTCAAAGCGCGTTGAAAGCTACGATAAGATTGTCATTACGCTTCAAAAAACAATGCCGGCTATGCGGCGCGCTAAGATCGACCGCATTATTTTTGGCGTGGAACGTGTTTTTGGCATGACGGAGCTGCGAAAAGCAAGCATTACAAACGAGATGGATGAGAGCTGTATTGAACTGCCGATCTCCACTTTTGCATGGACGCTTGACAGCTTAAGCAATGTGGATTACATGTTCCAGCTCAAGCAGCCGGTAGAGGTCCGGAACAACGAAAGCCTTTTGGGCGTGTACTATATCAACGGCGCATCGCGCGCTGCGGAGCGCGTCTATGATATTGACTGCCATGATGCGCTTGGAGTGCTTTCGGAATCACAGTTTGCTGGCGGCGCATACTTATCCGGTGCAAGCGCCAAATCGCTGTTAGAAACGCTTTGTGCGCCGTTTTCGGTGGAATATGCAGAGGGCGTAATAGATACGATATTGAAAGGTGTTTTGGAACCGCAGCCCAAACGGGACGCCATTCGTCAGGTTGTATTTGCATGGGGCGTTTGTCTTGCAACAGATGGAGGCAGCACAATCCGCGTATTTACTCTGCCGAAAACAGCAAAGGCGATACCCAAGGCCAGCACCTTTACCGGCGCAAGTGTAGAGACGACGTCCGTTGTAACAGCCGTAAAGCTCACGGCACACACTTATGCAGAAGATAACAATGGTGGTGTTACGATCAACGGGCAGTCTTACAGCGATACGGAATCCGTTTATACAGTCAGCAACCCAAACGTTACAGCCTCCGACCGTCAAAACATCATTGAGATCACCGGTGCAACGCTGGTTTCGACCGATGCTGCACAGGCAGTTGCGCAGCGAGTTTACGACTATTATCAAAAGCGCGATACGATTTCGTCGAAAATCGTATACGGCGGCGAAAAGCTTGGAGACGCCTTGAGCGTTTACACGCCGTGGGACACGCTGGTGAGCGGGAATTTGAGCAAAATGGAAATAACACTTTCCAACACTGTTGTTTATAAAGCCGAGGTGACAGGCGCATGAGCGAGATCTATACAGTATTGGTCCCCAAGATCCTCGCCGCGGCGTTTGCTCCAAATCCCGCAGACATCAACACCAAAACCAAGCTCACCGTCATCGTGACGGAAGAGACCGTCTACCTCGAACCGACAAAATACTACAGCGGCGAGATCTTCGCCGGGGAGGTCTAAACTATGGCGATCAAAACAGTCCAAGCGATCATCAACGGCCAGAGCTACACCCTCGCGCTCAACAGCGCGACGGGCAAGTACGAGGCCACCATCACCGCGCCGGGCAAAACGTCCTACAACCAGTCCGGCGGCTACTACAACGTTCAAATCAAGGCGACCAACGACGCGGGCACCGTCGGCTCGGCGGACGCCTCCACTCTCGACGGATTAAAGCTCTACGTCAAGGAAAAGGTCGCGCCGGTCATCACCATCCTCTCGCCGTCCTCCGGGGCGTATGTCAGCAACAGCAAGCAGCCGGTCGTGTTCACGGTCAAGGACGAGACGGACGGCTCCGGCGTCGACCTCTCGACGCTCGTGGTCAAACAGGACGGCGCGGCGGTCGCATCCTCTGCCCTTGCGAGCACGGCCATCGCCAACGGCTACCAGGTGACCTACACGCCCGCCTCGGCCCTCAACGACGGCAGCCACACCGTCGCCATCAACTGCAAGGACCACGACGGCAACGCCGCGGCGCAGAAGTCCACCACCTACACGGTCGACACCGTGCCCCCGACGCTCAACGTCACCGCGCCCACGGATAATCTTATCACCAACACAGCGGCTCTCACGGTGGCCGGTATCACCAACGACGCGACCTCCTCGCCTGTAACCATCAAGATCACGCTTAACGGAGCAGATCAGGGCGATGTCACGGTCGGCGCGGGCGGCGCGTTCAGCAAGGCCGTCACGCTGGCGGAGGGCGCGAATGCCATCGTCATCACGGCGACCGACGCGGCGGGCAAGGTCTCCACGGTCACGCGCAATGTGACGCTTGACACCTCGGTGCCGGTCATCAAGTCGGCGACGATCACGCCGAACCCGGTCGACGCAGGCGCGACGATGGTCATCGCGGTGGAGATCGAATGAGCGCGCAGGTCCTAAGCGTCTCGCTGCCGAGCGAGATCATCTATGTGAGCGGCACGGTCAACGGCACGGCATACACATGGACGCTCATGGAGGGCGCGTGGACCGCTACGGTCGAGCGGGCGGCGGACGATACCTATGCCGTCGCCCTCACCGCCGTCACTGCAGCGGGGACAAGCACCAACTTTGAGCTGACGCTCTACTACGGCCTGCTGACGCTCATCACGGATCGGACGGCGGAGGACGTGGCAAACAAGACCGCGAAGGGCTTTTACAACGCGAGCGACCTCAACCGCGTGGGCGCGGCGGTGCAGTACGTCGCGGAGCGCTTTGCCGCGCAGGGCTACGCGGTCACCGTCCACCCGAAAACGGACCGGACGGAGAAAGACATCCCCACAGCCTCCGAGCTGGAGACGTACCGACAGAACATCGCCACGCTGCGCGGCTTGATTGCGGTCCTGAAGTCCACGCCCGAGACGCCGGAAACCATGCGGTTTTTGGACTACATCAAGGCCAACGATATAGAGCGCATTTTGCTCGACCTCGACACGCTGCTGACCAATGCGGCGCTGGCGTGGTATCAGTCCGGCGAGCTCTACGCCGGAGAAGTCTGAAAGGAGCGAGAACATGAAAGACAGAATCCCCCTTTACCCCGGCCGCGTGACATTGAATCCCGTGTCCGGTCAGCCAAACACCTTTGACCTTGTGCGCGCCGACCAGCCCACGCAGGAGGGCACGCCGCTGAACAAGGCAAGCCTGCTCAAGGACACCACGGCGGCGCTGTTCGGGCTGGGCACCGACGCCGTGCCGGACGATGTGCTATTACAAATATCTGCTTTTAAAAACAACCTCGGGAACATGTGGGTGTGGGCAAAGGCTGAGCCTGACTTTTTGGGACCCGGATCAAGTATTGATTACGGGGCGGAATGGAAGCCGATCTGCACACTTACAAATACGTCGTTGTATATATATTATTCAGATAGTTATACAATCGTTAATGGGAAAGCTGTTTTAACAAATCCCTCTTCGATTGCTGGTAAGGATTTTACCGGCAACGTTAATTATTTTAAGCCTCCTATAATTGGGAAATACATTCAACTTATTAACTCTTCGACCTATCCAGCGGAAGGATATAAAGAAGTGTATAAGCAGGCACCGAACGGTGACTTCAAATATGAAGTTCCAGCTTCGTATGGCAATTATTTAACGCTGTTGTCTAATTTCCGGAATATGCCTGGGAATGTTATCGGCTATGTGCTTACGCCAACAAACGAGGCACCTACTGAAAGCGGATATGTATTTAAAAGTATGGGTCAGCTCGGCGACAAGGTGCGCATCGCCACGGGCTCGTACACCGGCACGGGAACGTACGGGAAGGCGAATCCCAATACGCTGACGTTTGGTTTTGAACCGAAGATGGTGTTTATCGGTGCGGAAAGGCAATCTTCGGCTGATTGTGCTTTTGTATTCAACGGGCAAACAACCTTCAGTCGCACTAACTCAGGTGGTGGTGGGGATTCTGCTGACTGTTCATTTAGCGGAAATACATTTACATGGTATTCCACAAGCAGTAGTTGGGGATCTGCGGCGCAAATGAACTCAGCTAACGTGGAATATCTTTATTTCGCCATCGGTTAAGAAAGGAGGAAACCCATGAACATCATCCAAATCAACGCCAACGAAAACGGCGGTCGTCCGCCGATGCAAAGATGGAACGGCGCGCCGCCCGCGGGCTATGCGCTCGTGCCCGATACGCTCGACACCTCCGTGTTTTACAATTTCATGGGCTTTGTCACGCTGGAGCTGGACGGAAGCACCGTGACAGCCATGACCGGCAACCAAGAGGCGCTGGACGCCTATAAGGCGAGCCTGCCCGATCCGGTCGAGCCGCCGCCGACCACCGAGGAGCGCGTCGCCGCGCTGGAGGCGGAGAACAAGCTCCTCAAGGAACAGGTTAGCGCGCAGGCTGACCAAGCGGAATTTTACGAGGACTGCATCGCCGAAATGGCGACGGTCGTGTATGCGTGAGTTTATCGCCGAGCTGGCGTTAAACGTATATTTCACATTACAGAAAGGAAGTAAAGAAATGATGGCAATGTTATTCGCACAGAGAGTGATCCTCGGCAAGACGGAGTTTGACAAGGTGCCGAACAAACTCAAGCCGCAGGTGGCGGACATCCTCATCAACGAGTGCGGCCTGCCCGAGCTGGTCCCCGAGGAATACGGCGGCACCGCGCCGAAGGCGGAGTAACGAAAAAGCCGCCCCGTAGGGCGGCAAATTGACAAAGCGCGGCAGACTGTGCTATAATTCGCCTGCCAGTAAGAACGGCAAGGTTGTCCACTTCCTGCAAAGGAGGTGCGCGATGGTTACATACGCTGATATGTTCACATATTCGCTTGTGCTCATCGGTCTTGCGTCTCTGATCTTCACGGTCACAAGACATAAGAAATAACCGCCCACCATAGCGGTAAGCGGCGTTTCCTTCGAGCTATAAACTCACTGAGGGACGACCGCCACCAGCAATGGCAGCCGTTCTTACTGGCCTAAATATAGCACACCTAAAGCCGCTTTGTCAAGCACGACAAGGCGGCTTTTTTCGCGCCGCCGGAAAGAGAGACAACGCCTATGGAAAGTTTATCGAAATTGGCGGCGCTGTGCTCGGAGGTGACGGTCATTCTGGCCGCGCTGGCGATGCTCATTA
>OIZL01000277.1_pt1 | contig 42405 bp, 26 predicted proteins | sample 1588541 | NCBI WGS metagenome assembly OIZL01 (sample SAMN03283285) | human gut metagenome | biome: human-associated habitat; material: feces | host: Homo sapiens | place: Peru | collected 2012 | reverse complement strand
TCGGCATATAAGAATATAGCCTTCGAGTTCTTTGAACTGCCTAACGAAAAAATCTCACGTCAAAGTATAGGTATCTTTATCAATAATGCAAACAAACACTTCCTTATTGAAAGGATTTGATAAGCAATGAATATAATGGTTATCGGCGGCGGCGGCCGTGAACACGCCGTTATCAAAAAATTAAAGGAAAATAAATCGGTTGAGAAAATCTTTGCTCTGCCGGGAAACGGCGGAATTGCCGCAGACGCTGTCTGTGTGCCGATCGGAGCGACCGACATTGACGGCATTGTCAGCTTTGCCCGTGAGAACGGGATTGATTATGCTGTTGTAACTCCGGATGATCCGCTTGTTCTCGGTGCGGTTGATGCGCTCAACAAAATCGGGGTGCCCTGCTTCGGCCCCGAAGCCAAGGCTGCAATAATTGAGGGCAGCAAGGTTTTTTCCAAAAACCTGATGAAAAAATATAATATTCCCACCGCCCGTTACGAGGTGTTCGATACACCGGAAGCGGCTTGCGAGTACCTCAAAACAACAACATTTCCGTCCGTTATCAAGGCTGACGGACTTGCACTCGGCAAGGGTGTTATAATTGCAGAGAATCTCGACGAGGCTCTCGTTGCGGTTGATTCCATGATGAAGGATAAGGTTTTCGGTGCAAGCGGCAGCCGCATTGTTGTTGAAGAATTTCTCACCGGCCCCGAGGTCTCGGTTCTCAGCTTTACCGACGGCGAAACGATTGTTCCGATGATTTCTTCAATGGATCATAAGCGTGCGGGCGAGGGCGATACGGGTCTCAATACCGGCGGAATGGGCACGATTGCTCCCAATCCTTACTATACAAAAGAGATTGCCGACGAGTGCATGAGAACAATTTTTCTGCCGACGATCAAGGCAATGAATGCCGAGGGCAGAACTTTCAAGGGCTGTCTCTATTTCGGTCTTATGCTCACTCCCGACGGTCCGAAGGTCATCGAATATAACTGCCGCTTCGGCGATCCCGAAACGCAGGTTGTGCTGCCTCTTCTTGAAAGCGATTTACTGACCGTTATGCAGGCAGTTACAAACGGAAAGCTTTCAGAGACAGAGGTAAAATTCTCCGATAAAAGCTGTGCATGTGTTGTCATGGCGTCCGGAGGATATCCGAAGTCCTACAAGAAAGGCTATCCGATAACGATTCCCGAGGAAATTTCCGACAGCATTATAATTGCAGGTGCAAAGCAGGAGGACGGCAGACTTGTGACCGACGGCGGAAGGGTTCTTAATTCCGTTGCGGTTGCCGATACTCTGAAAGATGCCCTTGACAAGGCCTACGAAAACGCTTCAAAAATAAAGTTTGAAAATTCATATATGCGCCGTGATATCGGACAGAGAGCCTTAAAGGCCAAGGAGGTCAAATAATGGTTTATCGTGTTTATGTTGAAAAGAAATCCGAGTTTGCCAACGAGGCGAGAACACTTCTCAGCGATTTGAAATCGTTTATGCAGCTTAAAAATCTCAGCAATGTCAGAATTCTCAATCGCTATGATGTTGAAAATCTCGATGCGGAGCTGTTTGACTATGCGAAGAAAACCGTTTTCTCCGAGCCTCAGACCGATATTCTTTCCGATGAGCTTCCGCAGACCGAGGCGGCTGTTTTTGCTGTCGAGTATCTTCCTGGTCAGTTCGACCAGCGTGCCGATTCGGCGGCACAGTGCATACAGATAATTTCCAAAGGGGAGCGACCGACCGTTCGCACGGCGAAGGTTTATCTTCTCTTCGGCAGCCTTAGCACAGAGGATATCAATACGGTAAAGAAGTACGTTATCAATCCGGTTGAAGCCCGTGAAGCTTCGCTTGAAAAGCCGACTACGCTTAAGGTGGATTACAATATCCCTACCGAGGTTGAAACTCTTGACGGATTTTGCAATTACGGCGAAGCCGAGCTTGCGGATTTTGTCCGCAGATACGGCCTTGCAATGGATGAGGATGACATCGCATTCTGTCAGCAGTATTTTATCTCAGAAAAGCGTGACCCGACAATTACCGAAATTCGCATGATTGATACCTATTGGTCGGACCATTGCCGCCACACAACCTTCCTGACGACTATCGACAGCGTTAAGTTTGAGGACAAGCTCATTCAGGAAACCTATGACGACTATATAGAAACAAGAAAGCAGCTGGGCAGAACAAAGCCTATAAATCTTATGGATATAGCGACGCTTGCTGTCAAGCATCTCAGAAGCGTCGGTAAGCTGGATAAGCTTGACGAATCCGAAGAAATCAACGCCTGTACCGTCAAAATGGATGTTGAGGTTGACGGAAAGACTGAGCCGTGGCTGCTGCTCTTTAAAAATGAAACGCACAATCATCCGACGGAGATTGAGCCTTTCGGCGGTGCGGCAACCTGCATCGGCGGAGCAATCAGAGACCCTCTCTCGGGCAGATCTTATGTTTACGGTGCAATGCGTGTAACAGGTGCAGGCAATCCGCTCAAATCGGTCAGCGAGACGCTTGAGGGTAAGCTTCCGCAGCGTAAAATCGTAACCACAGCGGCGGCGGGATATTCTTCCTACGGAAATCAGATAGGCCTTGCAACAGGCATTGTTGATGAGATTTATCATGACGGCTATGCCGCTAAACGCATGGAAATAGGCGCAGTTATTGCCGCAACTCCCGAAAAGAATGTAAGACGTGAATGTCCCGACCCGGGCGATATCGTAATTCTTCTCGGCGGCAGAACAGGCCGTGACGGCTGCGGCGGAGCAACAGGCTCATCTAAGTCGCACACGCTTCAGTCTCTTGAAACCTGCGGCGCAGAGGTGCAAAAGGGTAATGCTCCCGAGGAGCGTAAGCTTCAGCGTTTGTTCAGAAACGGCGAAGTCAGCCGAATGATTAAACGCTGCAACGATTTCGGCGCAGGCGGCGTATCGGTCGCAATAGGCGAGCTTGCCGACGGACTGGATATTGACCTCAACGCCGTACCGAAGAAGTATGACGGACTGGACGGAACCGAGCTTGCAATCAGCGAATCTCAGGAGCGTATGGCCGTTGTTGTCGCAAAAGAGGACGTTGAAAGGTTCATTGCTCTTGCCGACGGGGAAAATCTTGAAGCCACCGTTGTTGCGACGGTCAAGGCCGACCCGAGACTTACGATGACATGGAACGGCAAGAAGATTGTTGATATCAGCCGTGAATTCCTTAACTCAAACGGTGCGGAAAAGCATATTGACATTGCACCTGCCAAGGCGGAAATATATAAGAAAGAAATCTCCGGCAGTTTTGCCGAAAACTATAAAAAGACAGTTGCCGACCTCAACCTTTGTTCAAAAAGAGGCCTTTCCGAGCGTTTTGATTCAACTATCGGTGCAGGAACTGTTCTTATGCCGTTCGGCGGAAAATATCAGCAGACCCCGATTCAGGCAATGGTTCAGAAAATTTCCGTTGAAAAAGGCCATACGGATAATTGTTCGCTTATGGCGTTCGGCTATAATCCGTTCATTACCGAAAAAAGTCCGTTCCACGGAGCATATCTTGCAGTCGTTGAATCCGTTTGCAAGCTTATTGCAACAGGCACCGATTTCAAGGACGTTTACCTGACCTTCCAGGAATATTTTGAGAGACCGGGCAAGGATCCCGAAAGATGGGGCAAGCCTTTGGCGGCTTTGCTCGGAGCTTTCCGTGCTCAGAAGGAGTTCGGAATAGGCGCAATCGGAGGCAAGGACTCAATGAGCGGCACTTTTGAAAAGCTCGATGTTCCGCCGACTCTCGTTTCATTCGCCGTTTCAACGGATAAGGTTTCCGACATTGTTTCTCCCGAGTTTAAGCAAAGCGGACACAGGGTAGTTAAACTCAGCCCGGAATATGACGAAAACAATTTGCCGAAGACCGATTCAATGCTTGCTCTTTTTGATAAGGTGACTAAGCTTCTTCGTTCGGGCAAGGCAGTAGCTTGCTACACTCCGGGCATGGGCGGTATCGCCGAAGCGATATTCAAAATGGCAATCGGCAACGGCTTGGGATTCAATTATAATAGTGAGCTTACCACGGAGGAAATATTCGGTCTCGATTATGCGTCGTTCCTGCTTGAAGTTACAGAGGATATTCCGCAGGCAAAGCTCATCGGAACAATTCTCGATGACGGCCGGATAACATATAAGGATGAAGAGCTTTGCATCTCCAAGCTTCAAAGAGAATACGAAGAAAGGCTTGAATCCGTATATTCCTGCGATCTTGACGGGGAAAAGGATAAGCTTGAAAATATCACATTTACAGAGAAAAAATACCACGCTCCGGCAGTCAAAACAGCAAAACCCCGTGTGCTTATCCCTGTTTTTCCGGGCACAAACTGCGAGTACGATTCGGCTAAGGCCGTTACGGATGCCGGTGCAGATGCGGAAATATTTGTAATCAATAACCTTTCCTCTGACGGCATCGCAAGAAGTGTTGAGTCTTTTGCAAGTGAGGTTGCAAACTCTCAGATGATTTTTATTCCCGGCGGCTTCTCCGGCGGTGACGAGCCGGACGGTTCGGGTAAATTTATCACGGCGTTTTTCCGCAATTCGGCCATTAAGGAACAGGTAACCGAGCTTCTCGAAAAACGTGACGGACTTATGATAGGAATTTGTAACGGCTTCCAGGCTCTTATTAAGCTCGGCCTTGTGCCGTTCGGTAAGATTATGGATACCGACGCCCATTGTCCGACGCTGACATTTAATTCGATCGGACGTCATCAGTCACGCATAGTTACAACCCGTGTAGCTTCCGCAAATTCTCCGTGGCTTTCGGGAACTCAGGTAGGCGAGCTTTATAATGTTCCGATTTCTCACGGCGAGGGCCGGTTCATTGCCGAGCCTGAAATGCTTGCACAGCTCATTGCCAACGGACAGGTTGCAACTCAGTATGTTGACGCCGAAGGAGATGCCACGAACGACATTCTTTATAATCCGAACGGTTCTGTTGCTGCGATTGAAGGCATTCTTTCGCCCGATGGCAGAGTGCTCGGAAAAATGGGTCATTCGGAGCGTATCGGCTCAGGCCTTTATAAAAACGTTCCGGGCAATTATGACATGCAGCTCTTCAAATCTGCCGTAAGATACTTCAAATAATATCAAATTACGATTTTTTCGGACGTAAAACAAATATAGAACCTAAAAAACAGTTGAACAAAAACCGTTTTCTTTCGTGCTAAAACGCACAAGAGAACGGTTTTTTCTTTTGGTTTTCCATTCTTCAACAACATTTTTATCGTTTTTTCACAACAGTAAGTACGCCTTCAAAAAAATTTGGTAAAAAACGGCAAATTCCTATTGACATAAATGCCATAAAATGGTAATATATCGTTGGAAAATTTAAGGAGGTAATTTTTATGGAAAATAAGGTCAAAATACTAATTGCGGAAAACAACGAATTTGGTCAGAACTGTGTCAGGGAATTTTCGTCCTACGGCTACAATACTGTGCTTGCGGATAAGGACGGCACACAGGTTCTGACCAAGATGAAGTTTGAAAAGCCTGATGTTGTGATTATGGATGCATTTATGCTTCATATTGACGCCATCGGTGTGATCAAGCAGATAAGGGAATCAAAGGACGGAAGAAAGCCGATAATTATTGTTCTTTCAAGTGTTGATAATATGCGGTTTGAAAGTGAAATCCTTAACAACGGCGCCGATTATTACTTTCTCAAGCCGGTTGAGGCAAATATAATAGCTCAGCGTATTACGCAGCTTGCCGGCTGGAAAAACACAAGTTCGCATGAAAGAAACGAGAACGATTTGGAGGTCGTTGTTTCGGAGATAATGCATCAAATCGGGGTGCCTGCGCACATTAAAGGCTACCAGTATTTGAGAGAAGCAATTATTCTTTCAATCAATAACACCGAGATGATGGGCTCGGTAACGAAGCTTCTCTATCCGACGGTTGCCAAAACCTTTAAAACAACATCTTCAAGAGTAGAGCGTGCGATTCGTCATGCTATCGAGGTCGCATGGGACAGAGGCGATGTAGACGTGCTCAGCTCATATTTCGGCTATACGATTCAGTCATCAAGAGGAAAGCCGACAAATTCCGAGTTTATCGCAATGATTGCCGATAAGCTCAGATTGAGACTCAAGGCGTCGTAATTATTTTACAAGTGATTTGAGCCAATCAAGTTCTTCCTTGTCTATGGAACGAAAAAGAACTATCATTCCCGTATAAAGTACAACAGCCGCAATGATTTCTAAGGAAGCGGCAAGCTTTAAATTCGCTGTATTGAAAGAGTAGAAAATAAAATTCTTTAAAAGATTTGCGCCGACAACGCAAAAAATCGGAATAAAAATATCTTTGAAAAAAGAGATGTTAACATCACTGACTTTTGTCAGTCGCCTGAAACTTAGGATAAAATTGATTATCTCGCTGACGAAAACAACAATGACGTAACCCTTTACCGAAAGAATCGGAACAAGCAGATAAACAAGTATAACGCAGACGGATGCGTCTATAATATTGTATCGCATATAGCTGACCTGCTGATCCAGCCCTTTCAACATTCCGTCAACGGACATGTCACAGTACATGACAGGAATCAGAGGCGAAAGAATTTGAATATAGAAAAAAGCGCTGTCATTGCCATAAACGGCAAGTGACAGCCTTTTTGCGTTAAAATACATTATCCCTGCCGTGCCGATTGAAAAAATCAGCGTCAGGTGGAGAACTCTGGCTATCATATAGTTTATCCTCGGTTTGTTGCCCGAGATGTGTAACGCCGAAATCTCCGGTACAAGCAGTCCGGAGAGCGACGAGAGAAGCGCAGACGGATAGAGAACAAGCGGAAGCGACATTCCGTGAATAATGCCGTAGGTGGCGAGTGCCGCCTGTGGATCGCTGCCCGATTTGCGGAAGCCGACGGGGATAAGCAGATGCTCAACAGTCATGAGAATCGAGCGCATCTCCGAACCGACTGTGTCCGGAATCGCAATTTTGAATATCCTTTTCCAGATCTCACGTCCGTTTTCCGTTTCCTTCGGCTTGCAGACGGAGAGACGGTAGAGAGTATAAGAGCAAATAAGCGAAAAGAATTCCGCCGAGGAAATTCCGAAAACTATTGCCGTACACGAGGCCTCAAGCCCGTGAGTTAAAACGGATTTCAGCATAAAAACGGTGATGATAATTTTGAAAACCTGCTCGGCGAGCTGAACGACGGTGTAACGTACAATTTTTTTAACCGAGGTGAAATAGCCGTTGAGAGCAGCCGACATCGCAACGAATGGCAAGCTCAGGCTGAGCACCTTAAGAGACGGAACGCTTCGCACATCGCCGATCCATTTTGAACCGATAAAACCCGAAAAGCCTGCCAAAATGGCGGCAATAACCGTGCCGCAGATTAAGGAATAAACAAGACAGCGACGCATTATCTGCCGATCGTTGTATTTCCCGAGTGCAATGTTATCGGCGACAATTCTCATGGCTGCAAGACGTATGCCGGCAACGGAAAAGGTTATCGCCATGCCGTAAACTGCGGATATAAGCTGAAAAAGTCCGATTCCGTCCGCCCCTATTTTGTTTGTCAAATAAACGTTAAAGCTGACGGCGACCGTTTTCATCAGAAATGCCGCAGCGGTCAGCAGAAGTGTATTTGTAAGCAGCTTCTTTGCGTTTGTCATTTGCATCACTCCGTATAAATGACTATGACAATTTCAATAAAAAAAGAATTGATATTGATTAAAACTTATGATATAATACAAAAGAAATTAAAAAACTGGGGAGGACTCATATGAAGAAGGTTGTCTCTGTGCTTCTTGCGGTTTTGCTGATTATTTCCGTTAATGCCGCATCTTTTTCTTCTTATGCAACAGACAAATGCGGCTGTTCGTATACGCCGATTGTTTATGTTACCGGCTTTGCAATGACCGATTTGGTTGCAAATCCCGGAACGGATGAAGAATATAATGTCTTTATGCCGGAGACCTCGGCGATAGTATCCGCAGTGGCAAAGCTTATCGCTCCGACGGTTATGCTCAGGATAACGGGCGATTACGAGAGCTTCGCAAGGTCATTGAGCAGGATTCTCAACGATACGATGAAGGATGTTGCCTGCGACGACAACGGCAATCCGCTCAATGAGACAGTAGATGTTAAATTCAGAGTTGAACCGACAGCCGAACACGGCTATCGCTGTGACAATCGTTTCAATTACGATTGGCGTGAGGACGTTTTTGACATTGCGGCGGAGCTTAATGATTATATCGAAAAGACCAAGGAGCTTACTCGCCACGATAAGGTCGTTCTCAAGGGCGAGAGCATGGGCGGCGCAGTCGTCATGACATATCTCAAGCAGTACGGTTACGGCAGTGTTGACACCGTGATAATGCAGTCCTCGGCCTTTAACGGAATAAATCTTGTCGGCGGACTTTTCACGGGCGACCTTAATATAAAAACAAGGTCCGTGATGAATTATATCGGTAACTTCATTGAGGGCAGCGACCCCATGACCGTTTTTTATCGCAGTATGTTCTATGCACTTTCGGGATTTCTTCTTTCTCCCGTGTGTGGTGAGCTTAACACGGTGTTCACAAAGGGCAAGGATGTGCTTTATGAGAATTGCCTGAGAGATCTTTTCGGGAATCTGACAGGTATATGGACGTTCGTTCCCAATGAATATTACGAGCAGGCAAAGGAATATATGCTTGATGAGACCGAAAATGCGGCTCTTATCAAAAAGATTGACGCATATCACTACGGCATTATGGACAGCACAAAAGAAATTCTTGACGATGCCACGGCTCACGGAATGAAGCTTGCAATTATTTCAAATTACGGCAAGGCGGCGGTTCCCGTGCTGACGGACGACGGATATCAGACGGACTTCCTTATAGACACGGCGAGAACCTCGCTCGGTGCAACCTGTGCCGATTTCGGAGCTGAGCTTCCCGAGGGCTATACTCAGAGTGTCGCCGACGGCCACAATCATATTTCCTGTGATAATGCTATTGATGCGTCAACCTGCATGTATCCCGAATACACATGGTTCATCAAGGATATGATGCACACCTGGTACACGTCGGGTTATTATGATTTTACCTGGTGGCTTGCACAGCATAATGTTCAGCCGACGGTAAGTGAAAGCGATGTTTTTCCGCAGTTCCTTTATAACGATCAGGTCAGCAAAACGATTGTTCCGCTGACTGAGGAGAATTCAGACACTCAGAACACCGATATTGACATAAAAGCAATGCTCGATAAAATCATCAAATAATACGGAGGATTACCATGAACAAAAACTTTAAAAAGGCTGTTTCGATTTTCATGTCTGCCGCAATCGTTACTTCGTGTACGGCTCTTTGCTCGTTTGCGATCGACAAGGACGTTGATTACAAAATCAACAGCACCTACGCCAACGTTGACTGGAGCACCTATAAGCAGTACAAAACAGACCTGCACAGTCACACGACGGGTACGGACGGCACATCAACAAAGAAAGAGACTGTCGAAAAGCACTATGACCACAATTTTGATATTCTTGCAATCACCGACCATGGCACAACGGATTACGGCTGGGACGATCCCTCGACAAACAAGGCTGTTAAAATCGCAATGAGCGTCAGAAAAGGCAAGCTTCCCATTGAGGTTCTTTCGTCAAAAGGCGAGACCTCGGACGGCAAGGAATATACATACGACGGCAACTATTATACCGAGTATGACGAGAACGGAAATGCCGAAAATTCGATGCTCAGAGTGCCTTTCGGAAACGAGCAGAACCCGACCTCGTTCAACAATGCTCACGTTTGCTCATGGTTTGTTAATTACGGTAACGACACAATCGGCGGTACAAGTGACTACGAAACCCCGATTAAGAATGTTGATAAGCTCGGCGGACTCTGCGTAATCAATCACCCGGGCGAGTACAGCGGAGCAAGAAATGTTGCCAACTATGACGAGGCCTATAACACGGATAATGTTAAGTTCAGGTATGTAGTTGATAAGTTTGCAAACATTCTCGAAAAATATCCGGCATGTCTCGGTATCGACGTGAACAGCAAGGGCGACTACAGAACCCGTTACGACAGAAAGCTTTGGGATCTCCTGCTTCAAAGAGTTGTTCCGACAGGCAGAAACGTTTTCGGCCTCGCAACATCGGATTCTCATAACGAGGGCATCATCAATTCGGGCTATACCCTTATGTGCATGCCCGAAAAGACAATTCCCGAGCTTAAAACAGCTATGAAGGACGGCGCATTTTTTGCAGCAAGCTACTATATGGGCAGCAAGGCCGAGCTTCAGTCATGGGCCGAGGAGCTTAAAGCGGCAGGTGTAGGCCTTGAGCTGGCTGACAGCTTTGCCGAAACCTACAGCAAGATTGTTGAGGAAGAGAACGCAGGCAAGCAGCGCACGATTTTTGAATTCGATCAGGACGCAGTTACTCCGAAGGTAAAGGCCGTTTCCGTTGATGACGTTGAGGATACTATTACGATCGGTACTCAGGACGCATACATGGTTCACTGGATTGCCGACGGCAAGGTAATTGCAACGGGCAACACGATTGACCTTGATGATTATTCGGATGATATCGGCTCATATGTCAGAGCCGAAATCGTAGGCGAGGGCGGAGTTATCTATACTCAGCCGTTCACTCTTGAATATGACGGTGCACCCGAGGCTGAGACAAATCATTTTGTTGATCTCGGCGGAGCAACGACTCTCCTTGCCGATACAATCGTTAAGTTCCTTGTAAAGGTTCTTAAGGATTTCAGAGTTATTGATATCATTTGGTATTTCCTTACAAAATAATTAAAGGCATTAGAGGACAGAAGCAAGAGCATAATAAAGGCTTTCGTTTCTGTCCTTTTTACAGGAGGGCAACATGGAAAAAATATGGAATAACGCAAAGTTTATTTACACAGAATTTCGAAACTATTTTGATGCTTCAAAAAATCCGTGGGGCAGCAGAATCCCTTATGTAAATCAGCATTGCGAAATTGTCGATAATAATGGACTGCCGATGTTTTGGAGTGATTTTGATATCGTAAGCGGCGAGAAAACCGAGTTGATTTTTTCGGCTCTCGGTATTGTTGATATCTACATTAACGGCAAGCGCGTCGGCAATGACGAGATGAAACCGGGCTGGACAAATTATAACAAACGTGCCTTTTACTACGTCTATGATGTTTCAAAGTATATTCATGAGGGAAAAAATCGAATTCTTGCAGTGGTATCGGCAGGCTGGTATTCAGGCAGAATTGTTCAGAGTACATACGGTGCAAATCCGCCCGCTTTCATTGCAAATATTGTGCATGGCGGTAAATCCATTCTTGTAACAGACGAAAACTGGGACGCAACGGTCGGCGGACCGGTTCGCATGGCTGACATCTGGGACGGAGAATATTGCGATGCAACAGAGAACGGTTATGATGAGATTTCAACAGTAGGATTTGTGCCGAAAAAGGTTCGCAAAGCGACGGTATGTGATTATTTCAACGGCGTGTTGACTCCTTTTATCGGTCCTAAGGTTCAAGTTCGTGATGAATTAAGTCTAAGAGCAAAAACTCTCACGGTTTATGACGGTATTAATTATAACGGCTCATATTACGGCGAGATAAATATCTGCGACAATCCAAAATCTTTCCCTCTAACGCTCAAAAAAGGTCAAAAGCTTATCATTGATCTCGGTCAGGAAATGGTCGGCTGGGCTAAGCTGACCCTTAAAGGCGAAAGAGGAACATTTGTTAATGTTCACTATGCCGAGTTTTTGAACGACAGCGGTGAAATTTCAAGAGGAAATGACGGTGCAAAGGGATCACTTTACACCATCAATTTCAGAACCGCACTTGCAAAGGAAACATATGTACTCAGCGGTAAGAATGAGGAGGTTTACAGACCTGCATTTACTTTTTACGGCTATCGCTATGTTCAGATAAGCTCAACGAAGGATATTGAAATACTTGATTTTATTTCCGAGGTTGTAGGCTCTGTTACAAAAGAAATAGGAACGCTTGAAACCTCGAACGAGCTTGTTAATAAGCTTATTTCAAACACTCTTTGGGGTCAACGCAGCAACTATCTGAGTGTGCCGACCGATTGCCCTCAGCGTGATGAGCGTTACGGCTGGACAGGAGACGCACAGGCGTTCAGCATAACGGCTGCTTATAATGCGGATGTCAAGGAATTTTTCCGCAAGTGGATCCAGGATGCCCGTGATTCTCAGGGTGATGACGGCGGATATACAGAGGTTATCCCCAAAACGTTTTGCTGCCATGCGGAGAATGAAGCGGCATGGTCAGATGCAGGCATAATCGTTCCTTATAACATGTATGTTATGTATAATGATATTGAGCTTCTTGAAACGCATTATGAATCAATGGAGAAATACATTGCTCAGCTCGTTGATAAGTTCGGCATGGCAGGCGCAAACGCTCGCTTCGGTGACTGGCTTGCATATGATCAGTGCGACAAAACTTATGTTTCGTCCGTTTATTTTGTACACGATATTGACCTTATGATAAAGATGAGCGACGTTCTCGGCAAATCCGACAGAGCCGAGCATTATAAAGAGCTGAGAAAACAGGCTTATGCTTACTTTGTTGATAACTACATGAAAGACGGAAAGATTATCGGACAGACCCAAACCGATAAAATCCTTGCGCTTGCCTTTGACCTCGTTGATGCCGACTATGCAAAGGTTCTTGCCGATGAGCTTGTTGAGCAGATAAAGGCGAACGGCAACAGGCTTTCGACCGGCTTCCTCGGAACATATAATCTTTGTACGACGCTTTCAAAATACGGTAAGGATAAAATGGCATACACGCTCCTTATGCAGCGCAATGAACCGTCATGGATTTACAGCATCGACCAGGGTGCAACGACTATTTGGGAACGCTGGAATTCTTATACAAAGGAAAACGGCTTCGGAGATGTCGGCATGAACTCATTCAATCACTATGCTTACGGCTCGGTGGTTGAATGGATGTATCGCTATATGGCAGGCATCGAGCCGGGAACGCCTGGCTTTGAAACTGTTATTCTTCGGCCGAGAATTGATACAAGAACCGCCGAGGAGCTTCCTGACGGACAGCAGCGCATGACATATGTTAAGGCAAGCTATGATTCCTCATCTGGACTTATTGTGAGCGAATGGAGCAATGAGAAAAACCTCGTATATAAATGTACCGTTCCGGTTTCGACCGAGCTGAGACTGCCGATTATGGGCAAAAAGCTCACAATAAACGGCGTTGAGCACAGCTTCGATGAGTTTGAGCACAAGGACGGCTGTGCGGTTATCCGTCTCGGTTCGGGTGAATATGTTTTTGAGGAGAAATAAAAGGCCGCATACAATACGCCGTGAGGTTAGAAAAATTGTTTTTGACAGCAAAATAAAATCACTTCCGACGGCTTAATCGCTGTCGGAAGGTTCTTTAAAAATAATTATGAAAAAGGCCTAAATTTATTTCAAAAACAGTTGACAAACGGAAATGAATCTGATATAATATCAAACGTTCCTTGAGGGAACGACAATTGAATGCGAGAGTGGCGGAATCGGCAGACGCGCACGTTTGAGGGGCGTGTGGTAATCCCGTACGGGTTCAAGTCCCGTCTCTCGCACCAAAAAGAAGAGTCGCAACAGCGGCTCTTTTTTTATTTTGAGCGGGGCTTGAACCCGAGAGGGTCTGAGCGTAAAAAAACAGTCCGGCGGACTGTTTTTAGCGAGGAGCGGTGAGCCGGGTACTGTCGCTTGCGACGGTCGGCGAGCCATCAGCATGCAAGGCACAGCCGCAGCAGACGGCAAGTCCCGTCTCCTGCACCAAAACCGGACACCAATTTTGATACATTGCGTATCTCGATTGGTGTCCGGTTTCTTTTTGCAAAGACCTTGATTTACAAGGCTTTTTCGATACTATTTAACGATATAAGGCTCTGCGGTACTCCGGAAACGGTCGCTGCGGAGCCTTTTTCATTTTCTCCCATAACACCTTTTAACGAAAGGCCGCAAAATCCGTTCACCCAAAAATGCGAACGACCTTACGACCTTGTATCTTATTCTCCGACCTTGACCTCCGTGCCGTTGTAGAAAACGAAGGTGATCTCGCCGATTCTGTGGAAAAACACAGTTTTACTGTAAAAGAACCTGTATGTTTTTTTTGGGAAATTTGTTTATTTAACTTTAATATATAATACAAATAGGTCAAACAAAAGAAATAATTCAAAAAAAGGGAAGTGATAATATGAAAAAATTGTTGACCGTGCTGTTGCTATTATGTGTGGTGATGACAGGTATACCCGTTTCGGCAGCGGAAGGAGAAACAACTCCAACTGTTGAGATCGGAACTTATATCAGTTTAGGTAAATATAACGGAAAGAGTATTATTTGGAGATGCGTTGATATTGATGAAAACGGGACGCTTATGCTTGCTGATACGATAGTTGATACACTTCCTTATGATGCACGTACGAACGACAACGACAGGTCAAAGTCACACAGTCGAAACTATAAGCGGGATTCATATGGTTCCAATTATTGGAAAGACAGCAATATGCGCTCATGGCTCAATTCTACCGCTGTTGCGGGCGAGGTAAACTGGCTGTGTGGTAATCCGCCAAAGAGCAATTCTGTCAAAGGCAATAGTTATGACGATAAAGCAGGCTTTTTGAATGAATTTTCAAAGGTCGAAATAGCCGCTATGAAAACAGTGACGCAGCGTTCGCTCGTATCTCATCCGGAATATAAGCAAGGAATTTACGAGGGGGATGCTCGCTCTGATTTGGAGTTAAATTATGATATCGAAAATGTTGCAAGAAACTTCGACAGTGCATATTATGAAAATTCTACCGAGAAAGTATTCCTTCTTGATGTCAAACAGGTTAACAATATTTGGAAAAAACACGGATCATATTATATCGCCACCAACGATCAGGGAACAAAATGGCCATATTGGCTCAGAACACCGGTGTCTGATTGCAACCACGATATGCGTTATGTTCAATCTAACGGAACTGTCGGTCGCGAGTCGCCTGATGTTTCATATATCGGAGTTAGACCGGCATTTTATCTCGATGCTGATTATTATGTAACAACCGGTGGCGACGGAACGGAGGCAAACCCATATATGGGCTCTGCTCCTGACAAAATTGAAAACGATTACACCGTTGCTGAGCCAGAGGATGATCCAAATCAAGATTGGGATATAGATGTAGAAAACAGTCTTAAACTCAACCTTGGTCCATATTATTCTAAGGATGGCAAATATGCAGAACCCATAATTCCTGTTTATACAATCCAGAAGACCAGAAGCGATACGGAAAATATGGTAATTATCATTTGCGGTGAAGGATATACTAAGAGTCAGCAACAAAAATTTATTGGTGATGCAAAAAGAGTTTGGAGCGGTGCTATGCAATACGAGCCATATAGGAGCTATGCCGACCGCTTTAATGTCTATGCGCTTTGTACCGCATCAGAATCGAGTTTTGAAAATGATGGAAGCACTTTTTTCGATGTAGTTGTAGGTTCAAATAATTCCTCGTCAATATCGGGAAATATAAATGGTAACGCTTGGAAAAACCATATTTTTGAGCGTTGCATAGGACCCGAATTTATTGAAAAAATCCACGATGCACATATTCCTAACAAAACCGAGCCTAATACATATTATTGGAATGATGATGAACAATATCCACCTTACTATTATGTTCACAATTATATCAGTCAATTTGCTTTGCTCGTCAACACAAGTCGCAACTTTGGAGACGCATACACCAACTTGAAATTCGGATTTCACTATTTTATAACTCCATCTGACAGCTATCGTGCGCCTCAAACCTTTGCACACGAACTTGGTCATGGATTGCTTGGATTGGGAGATGAGTATATGGACAGCGTAGCCGAGCAATCTGATTTAACATCACTTAATGTTGCATATACTCACGATCCGGAGAATGTCAAGTGGAAACAACTGTTAGGTTTTAGAAAAACCTATACATGCCCGTCAACATATACTCAGAAAGCGTATAATTCCAGTTTTGAGTGTTTGATGCGAGATACTAACTATTCGTTCTGTGAAGTTTGCAGATTGCAAGGGTACAAAAAGTTGTCTCAACTTGTCGAAGGCAAAAATCTTTATGTGGCAGATCCTGAAGTGAAAGAGTATACGGGGCAATATTCGAACTTGTCAGATTTTAAGGATACATCATACTACGGATACAATAAATTTAACAGTTACCGCAGCGGCGTTTTGCTTAGCGGTTCAAGCAAAAATAGATTCGGTAGTTCTATGGCGGGGAAACAGATAGAACTAAGGACGATTGTTCAAAATCTGTCGGATACTACGGAGCGTTCTATTACTATGAAGTTGTGGATAAGTCGAGCGGACGGCAGTGTTGCTACCACGACCAATGGTAGCAAACTTGAAGCAGCGGAGACTTTCCTTGTCCCTGTATGGAGCGAAAAAAGTAATTTTTGGCCCAAAGGAGCACTTGATTATACTGGTAGCAACTTCAATTCCGGTTTGCTTAGCTGTTCTATGATTTATCAAATACCGTCCGATGTCACTTTGAAAGACGGAGATTACGTCGCCTTTGAAGTGACAGACGAAAAAGGCAATGTCTTAGCCAATGACAATACGGAAAATCAAACTTATGCTAATGTTACAATTCAATATTGCTTAGAGGATGGGAGCCAAATTCCTAATACTAACAGTGCGGAGATTCCTGCTCCTGTTGGGACAAAATTTGATGGGTCGATGCACCCTGTTCCGCTTTACGGCTATACTTTCGTCAGAGCGGATGGACTTGACCAAATGGTAACCTCAAGAGGTCTGAACGTGACTTATTACTATGCAAAACAAGCCGAAGAACATATTTGGTCGGAGTGGTCGGTCACCGCTAAACCTACCGCATCGGCAAACGGTGAAAAAAAGCGAATCTGCTCCGTCTGCGGTGAAAGCGAAACCGAAATTATCGAGAAGTTTGCCAAAAATTGTGTTGCCGACGGAAATCTCGTTTACGGATTGTATTCCGGAATGAATGTCAATGATTTTTCAAACTATTTTTCAAGCGACTATGCCGCAATAACCGTTGACGCAAAGAAAAATATAATCGGCACAGGAACAAAAATAAATGCCTTATATCCCGACGGAACCTCCGTGGAGTATAATGCGGTTATTTTCGGGGATGTTGACGGCGACGGTCTTTACGACGGTCAGGACGCCGTAATTGTTGAAACGATCGTTTCGGGAATGTTATCTTACAACAATTTAAATTCGGCCGCATACACCGCCGCAGACGCAAACCATGACGGAACGATCAATGAAAGCGATGCGGAAATTCTGCGAAACGCAGGAATATATTCGATCACGGTCAGTCAAACCAAAAATTAAATATCAATAAAACAAAAGAGCAGATCGATGGCTAAAAAACGACCGTTTATCTGCTCTTATTTTACATTATCGCATACTTTGCAATTCTGGCTGTGCTGCGTCCGTCACAGGCACCCATAAATTTTTCCCTAAAAGCCGGAATTCTGTCTTTACGAAAATCATTTTTTTGTATAGCCGAAATTATTTCATCGTTATTTATAACAATCTTACCGGGAACGAAGCTTTTGTAATCAAAATAAAAGCTTCTGTCATGCTCGTACTCCTCAAGGTCATATGCATAGAAAAGCATCGGCTTATTAAGCAGCGAATATTCAAAAATCAGCGACGAATAATCTGCAATCAAAATATCGGCAGCACACAATGCCGTTTCTATCTTAACCGTCGTTGAACCGTCAAAGACGAAGTCGCCGTATTTTTCCTTATCCTCATCCGTCATTCTCTTGCGGGATTGCACACTATTGATATTCTTATCCTCCGGTCGAGCAGTTCCTCAATACTGCGCTTGAATATACCTTTTAACGGTGGGTAAATCCTTTAATAAAAGGTCTGTGCCGTGTGAATTTGGTATCAAAATAGGTCTTTACTTTCAAATAAAAAGAGTCGCAACAGCGGCTCTTTTTTATTTTGAGCGGGGCTTGAACCCGAGAGGGTCTGAGCGTTTAAAATGTAAGCTCGGCAAGTTGCACATCCTTTAATCCGAAAAAAAAACGGCACACTCATCAGGTGTACCGTTCTTGTTTTATGCTTCTGTTTGCGGCTCAACGTGAATCTGAGCGGCTTTTTCGTTCATTTCCTTGGCGACGGCCTGTCGTCTTTCGGCAAGCTCACGATACATTCTGTCTCGTGTTTCTGCGTCAATGGGATAGAAGAATTTCGGAATAAGTCCGAGGATAGTGGTTGCAACGGGGATAATCGTACACATTGCGAACAGCATGTACTCTGTATGAGCCGACTGGTTTCCGTAGCCTGCACCCTCTTTGTATCCGATGCGGCTGAGAATGAAGGCCTTGATTGTTCCTCCGAGCGTTGAAACAAGCTTCTGTGCAAGACCCTTTGCAACGCCTGTCATACCTTCGGTTCGGTAGCCGTTCTTCCATTCGCCGTAATCGATACATTCATTGCGCATCTCCTCGGGAATAACCTTGCTGATTCCGTAAACGCCCATCCATATCGTTTCACGAATCATGAATGCCGGAATCATTGCGGCTCTCTTTTTATAGTTATTATTGATTGAGCCGACTCCGAATACGCCGAGCATAAGCACATCGGGGAGTACGGAGCTGAAAATCCACAGCGTTTTGGTCGAGAAATGCTCTCTTGCCTTTGTAACATAAGAATAGCTTATCGGCGAAACGATGGCGCCGGGAATTCCGACGATCGTTGACATTGAAGCAAGTCCGAGAACATTTATATAGTAATAGTTTGTACCGGAATTGATACCGAAAGCGGAAAGGAAGTCAACCAGTGTCAGAATAAGCAACGGTTTATTGGTAATAACCGATTTGACGCCTTGGAAGATGCTCGGCTTTTCTGATTTCTGAATAACACGTTCCTTGGCAACGATTGAGAAGTAAAGTGCCATAATTCCGGAAGCGAGCGAGGTGAAAAGACCTGCGCTGATGAAGAGGGTAGGCAGCTTCTTGCCTAATCCGCTGTTGTTGAAAACATCAATCAAAAGTCCCATGAGAATTTCAGGACCTTTCTCAACGAAGCCCGAGAAAAGGTTCGCCTGAGTGATAAGTCTCGTTCGGTCAACAACGTTCGGCGTAATCGTTGAAAGCATACCTGTTTTGGCAATGTTGTTCATCGAACCTGCTAAGTTGTTGAAAATTGAGAAAATCATGTATGCGGTCAGCTTCGTGGAATTATACGGCCCCATTCCGGCAAAGAATATCGGCATCATCCAGTAGAAAAAGCCCAGAAGCAAGCCCGGACCTGCGTACAAAATGAGGAATGGCTTGAATTTTCCGAATCGTGTTCGGGTTCTGTCGATGATAGCTGCAAGGAAAATGTCGTTGATTACGTCCCATATTCCGATAACGAAGGTAACAATCGTTTGGAAACGCAGACCTATTTGCACAATATCGGTGATAAAAACGTCATTGTACTTTGAAATGTTAAAGCTGGCGGAAATATCATAGATGATATAAGCGAGAGTCTCTTTTGTGCCGACGTAGCGTCGGTTTTTGTTAAGATTGCGGTCGGCATTTATACGGGCTTCAACCTGTTCAATCTCGAGATTCTCAGCTTCCTGCACGGCGGTGGTAGACATATTCACACTCCTTTTTGATTTATTGTCGCATATTATATCACAAATTCATGCACTTTTGCAATAATTTATCTACATAATTTATATATTCTATTAAAATTGTCAGTTTTTTAAAAAAAGCTGTGTTTTTCGCAAATTTTTGCTTGACATATTTTAACTAATGCAGTATAATGCTATAACGATTATAATGGCATTGTGTGTCTTTGGGTCTTTTTTCCATGGATAAATTATGCTCATTTTTCGAGCAAAAACTGTCATAATTAACAAGTATTTATTAGTTTCACACACGGACGAAAATAAAAAGAACGGAGTGGTTAGTCAATGACGAATGTTTCTCCCGTTGCAAGGGGCAGCAGAACCAGAATGAGCTTCGGAAAAATCAAAGAGGTTATGGAAATGCCAAACCTCATTGAGGTTCAGAAGGACTCATACAGGTGGTTTCTGGAGACCGGACTTAAAGAGGTTTTCCGCGACATCGCGGATATTACCGATTATACCGGTAACTGGGTACTCAAGTTTGTCGATTACAGAATGGACGACAAGCCGAAGTATTCAATCAGAGAGTGCAAGGAGCGTGATGCGAGTTATTCCGCACCGATGCGTGTAAAGGCACGTCTTCTCAATAAAGAAACCGGCGTCGTAAAAGAGAGCGAAGTCTATATGGGTGATTTCCCGATAATGACGGATAGCGGTACGTTTATCATAAACGGTGCCGAGCGTGCGATTGTTTCGCAGCTTGTTCGTTCACCGGGCGTATATTACGATATGACCCATGACAAGACAGGTATTGAGCTTTACTCGAACACCGTTATCCCGAACCGAGGTGCTTGGCTTGAGTATGAGACCGATGTAAACGACCTTTTCTATGTTCGTATTGATAAGAACAGAAAGATCTTCATCACAACCTTTATCAGAGCTTTGGGTCTCAGCTCAAATACGGATATCCGTGAATTCTTCGGATATGATCCTCGCCTTGAGGCTACGCTTGAAAGAGACGAGACGCAGAACACCGAAGAGGCTTTGATGGAAGTGTTCAAGAAGCTTCGTCCCGGCGAGCCCGCAACTCTTGAAACCGCACAGACTCATCTTGACAATCTGTTCTTTGATCCGTACCGTTACGATATTTCCAGAGTCGGCAGATACAAATATAACAAAAAGCTTTCTTTGTTTGACCGTATCGTAGGCGCAACGCTTTCGCAGCCCGTTATCGCACCGCTCACAGGTGAGCTTCTCGCCGAGGAGGGTGAGGTAGTCTCCAAGGAGAAGGCTATTGAAATCGAGCAGGCCGGCGTCAACGTTGTATTCGTTAAGGTTGACGACGATAAGGAAATCAAGGTTATCTCAAACGGAATGGTTGACATCAAGCCTTACTTCCCGCAGTTTACCGAGGAGCAGCTTAACGAAATCGGCATCAACGAGAAGGTTTCTTTCTCGGCTCTCAAGGAAATTCTTGAGGCTGACGTTGAGGACGATAACGCACTGCTCGGACTTCTCAAGGAGCATTGCGACGACCTCATTCCGAAGCACATCACAATCGATGATATTTTCTCATCAATCAACTACGTTAACTCCATTGCTTTCGGCATCGGCAAGACGGACGATATCGACCACCTCGGTAACCGTCGTATCCGTTCCGTAGGCGAGCTTCTTCAGAACCAGTTCAGAATCGGTCTTGCAAGAATGGAAAGAGTTGTTCGCGAAAGAATGACCCTTCAGGCTCAGGAGGACGACGACAAAATTACACCGCAGACCCTTATCAATATTCGCCCCGTGCTTATGGCGATCAAGGAATTCTTCGGTTCATCACCGCTTTCACAGTTCATGGATCAGACAAACCCGCTTGCCGAGCTTACTCATAAGCGCCGTCTTTCGGCTCTCGGCCCCGGCGGACTTTCCCGTGACCGTGCAGGATTCGAGGTTCGAGACGTTCACTACAGCCACTACGGCCGCATGTGTCCCATCGAGACTCCCGAAGGTCCGAACATCGGACTTATCTCCTATCTTGCAACCTTTGCAAAGATAAATAAATACGGCTTTATCGAGGCTCCGTACAGACGAGTTGTTGACGGCAAGGTTCTCGACGAGGTTGTTTACATGACAGCGGATCAGGAGGACGAGTTCATCGTTGCTCAGGCTAACGAGCCGCTCGACGAGGATGGCCGTTTCACAAGACGTAAGGTCATGGCTCGTTACCGTGACGAATTCCACGAGATTGACAATTCAAAAGTCAGCTTCATGGACGTTTCGCCGAAGATGCTCGTTTCGGTTGCTACGGCAATGATTCCGTTCCTTGAGAACGATGACGCAAACCGTGCCCTCATGGGATCAAACATGCAGCGTCAGGCAGTTCCGCTTCTCCGTACAGAGGCTCCGATCGTCGGAACGGGTATGGAATACAAGGCAGCCGTTGACTCGGGCACAGTCGTTCTCTGCAAGAAGGACGGTGTCGTAGTTCATGTCAATGCCGATTATGTTGAAATTCAGACGGCAGAGGGTATCGACAGATACAACCTTACAAAGTTTATGCGCTCCAACCAGGGTACATGCATTAACCAGAAGCCGATTGTTGACCTTGGTCAGCAGGTTAAGGCGGGCGACGTTATCGCCGATGGCCCGGCAACGGATCACGGTGAAATCTCCCTCGGTAAGAATGCTCTTATCGGCTTCATGACCTGGGAAGGCTACAACTACGAGGACGCCGTTCTTATTAACGAAAAGCTCGTTAGAGATGATGTTTACACATCAATCCATATAGAAGAATTTGAAATTGAAGCAAGAGACACCAAGCTCGGACCTGAAGAGATTACAAGAGATATCCCGAATGTCGGTGATGACGCTCTTAAGGACCTCGACGAGCGAGGAATTATCCGTGTCGGTGCAGAGGTTCGCTCAGGTGATATCCTCGTCGGCAAGGTAACTCCTAAGGGTGAAACAGAGCTTACTCCCGAGGAGAGACTTCTTCGTGCAATCTTCGGCGAAAAGGCTAAGGAAGTCAGAGACACTTCACTTCGTGTGCCGCACGGTGAGTACGGTATCATCGTTAACGTTGAGGTGTTCACAAGAGAAAACAGCGACGAGCTCAGCCCCGGCGTAAACAAGGTGGTTCGTTGCTACATTGCTCAGAAGCGTAAGCTTTCTGTCGGCGATAAGATGGCAGGCCGTCACGGAAACAAGGGTGTTGTTTCCCGTATTCTTCCGCAGGAGGATATGCCGTTCCTTGAGGACGGTACTCCGCTTGACATCGTTCTTAACCCGTTGGGCGTTCCGTCCCGAATGAATATCGGTCAGGTTCTTGAGGTTAACCTCGGATTTGCCGCTAAGCATCTCGGCTGGAGAGTTATGACTCCCGTATTCGACGGCGCACATGAGTCGGATATCAAGGAAATGTTCCGTGACCTCGGTATTCGTGAGGACGGTAAATCAATCCTTACGGATGGACGTACAGGACGCAAGTTCGATAACCCCGTAACAGTCGGTATCATGTATTACCTCAAGCTGTTGCACCTTGTTGACGATAAAATCCATGCCCGTTCGACAGGCCCGTATTCACTTGTTACTCAGCAGCCTTTGGGCGGTAAAGCTCAGTTCGGCGGCCAGCGTTTCGGTGAGATGGAAGTTTGGGCGCTCGAAGCTTACGGCGCAGCATACACACTTCAGGAAATTCTTACAGTCAAATCGGATGACGTTGTAGGACGTGTTAAGACATACGAGGCGATCGTTAAGGGCAACAATGTTCCTCAATCGGGTATTCCGGAATCCTTCAAGGTTCTCGTTAAGGAGCTTCAGTCACTTGGCCTTGATGTTCGTGTTTACGACAAGGACGAAAACGAGATTGATCTTAAGCAGAACTTTGACGATGAGCTTGGATTTACTTCTTCGGATGACAAAGCGTTTACACAGGTCAATGATGCAGAGGGCGCAGAGGGCTACGCTCTTGAAGATGAAGAAGGCAACCTTATCGAGGACGAGAATGACGAAGACGAATCCTTTGACGATATCTTCGAGGACGTAAACGATATGTTCTCGGATGACGACGAGGAAAGCTTTGATTGATAACAGACTGCAAGTTGTATTGAAATAGATTTAGAGGCAATGCCGCATAGTTTTGCGGCTCTGCCTTAAGGAAAAGGGGCATTCAGATTGGAAAACAATACCTTTGAATCAATTAAAATCGGTCTTGCTTCACCCGAACAGATCAGAGAATGGTCTTACGGTGAGGTAACCAAGCCCGAAACTATAAATTACCGTACCCTTAAGCCGGAAAAAGACGGACTTTTCTGCGAGAGAATTTTCGGACCCACCAAGGACTGGGAGTGCCATTGCGGAAAGTATAAGAGAGTTCGCCATAAGGGCATCATCTGTGACCGCTGCGGCGTTGAAGTTACAAAAGCCAAGGTTCGTCGTGAACGTATGGGTCACATTGAGCTTGCAGCTCCTGTTTCTCATATCTGGTATTTTAAGGGAATTCCGTCAAGAATAGGTCTTGTTCTTGACATCACGCCGAGAAACCTCGAAAAGGTTCTCTACTTCGCATCGTACATTGTAACCGATCCGGGCGATACACCGCTTGAGAAGAAGCAGATCCTTGACGAGAAAGCATATATGGAGTATCGTGAAAGATACGAGGACGATTTCAAGGCAGGCATGGGCGCCGAGGCTATCAAGACTCTCCTTCAGGAGGTCGATCTTGATGCTCTTTCGGCTGAGCTTCGTGAGGAGCTTAACGGCACATCGGCTCAGAAGAGAGCAAAGGCTCTCAAGCGTCTTGAAGTTATTGAGGCATTCAGAACCTCAGGCAACAAGCCGGAGTGGATGATTCTCGATGTTGTTCCGGTTATTCCGCCGGATATCCGTCCTATGGTTCAGCTCGACGGCGGCAGATTTGCAACATCCGATCTTAACGATCTTTACCGTCGTGTTATTAACCGTAATAACCGTCTTAAGAAGCTCCTTGAGCTTGGTGCGCCGGATATCATCGTGCGCAACGAAAAGAGAATGCTTCAGGAGGCTGTTGATGCCCTTATCGATAACGGCAGAAGAGGCCGTCCGGTAACGGGTCCGAACAACAGAGCTCTCAAGTCTCTTTCCGACATGCTTAAGGGTAAGCAGGGACGTTTCCGTCAGAACCTTCTCGGTAAGCGTGTTGACTATTCAGGCCGTTCGGTTATCGTTGTAGGTCCCGAGCTTAAGCTCTACCAGTGCGGTCTTCCCAAGGAAATGGCACTTGAACTCTTCAAGCCCTTCGTTATGAAGCGTCTTGTTGAAACAGAAAAGGCAGGCAACGTTAAGTCTGCAAGAAAGATGGTCGAAAAGGTACATCCCGAGGTTTGGGACGCACTTGAAGTTGTTATCAAGGATCACCCGGTAATGCTTAACCGTGCGCCGACACTTCACAGACTCGGTATCCAGGCTTTCGAGCCGGTACTCGTTGAGGGTCGTGCCATTAAGCTTCATCCGCTCGTTTGTACGGCTTTCAACGCCGACTTCGACGGTGACCAGATGGCTGTTCACGTTCCTCTTTCGGCTGAGGCACAGGCTGAGGCAAGATTCCTCATGCTTGCCGCTAACAACCTCCTCAAACCTTCGGACGGACGTCCTGTTGCCGTTCCTACACAGGATATGATCCTCGGTTCCTACTACCTGACTCTTGAGAAGCCGGGCGAGCCGGGCGAGGGTAAGGCTTTCCGCAATGTTGAGGAAGCTATTATGGCATATGATGAGGGTATCATCACTCTCCATTCATCTGTCAAGATTCGCATGAAGAAAACGATCAACGGCGTTGAGTATACACGCCTTGTTCCGACAACACTCGGTAAGGTTATCTTCAACAATCCGATTCCGCAGGATCTCGGCTTTGTTGAGCGTGATCCCGAGGATATAGACAGTATGTTCAAGCTTGAGATTGACTTCCTCGTTAAGAAGGGCAATCTCGGTAAGATCATCGACAAGTGCATCCGTGTTCACGGCACAGCCGTAGCTGCGGAAATGCTTGATAACATCAAGGCTCAGGGCTATAAGCACTCCACACGAAGCGGTATTACCGTTGCTGCGTTCGATGCAACAATTCCGCCGAAGAAGGCAGAGCTTATCGCAGATGCCGAGGCTAAGGTTGATAAGATCAACCGTAACTACGAGCGAGGCCTTATCACAAACTCCGAGCGTTCCGACCGAGTTATCGAGGTTTGGGAGAATTGTACATCCGAGGTTGCCAAGGAACTCAAGGCAAACTTCGATAAATACAACCCGATCAACATGATGCTTGATTCCGGTGCCCGTGGTAACGATTCACAGCTTCGTCAGCTCGCTGGTATGCGTGGACTTATCGCTAACACAGCAGGTAAGACAATCGAAGTTCCCATCAAGGCTAACTACCGTGAGGGTCTTAACATACTTGAATACTTCATTTCATCCCGTGGTGCTCGTAAAGGACTTGCCGATACAGCTCTTCGTACAGCCGACTCAGGTTACCTTACCCGTCGTCTTGTTGACGTTTCACAGGAGTGCATCATCCGTGAGGAAGATTGCCACTGCACAGAGGGCGTTGAGGTTTACGATATCTTCCACGGTAACCGTAAGATCGTTGATCTTGCTGAGCGTCTCACAGGACGTTTCCTTCTTAACGATTATGTTGATGAGGAGACAGGCGAGGTTATCATGGAGAACTCCAGAATGATGACAGCCGAGGACGCAGAGAGAGTTGCAACTCACGCAAAGGCAAATCACCAGGCAAAGTTGAATGCAGGCGAAGCAGAGGAAGGCTCGGTAGCTTCCGTTGTTATCCGTTCGCTTCTCACCTGTAAGACCGAGCACGGTGTATGTATCAAGTGCTACGGTTCAAACCTTGCAACAGGTAGTCCGGTTACAATCGGTGAAGCTGTCGGTATCATCGCCGCACAGTCAATCGGTGAGCCCGGTACACAGCTTACAATGAGAACATTCCACACCGGCGGTGCTAAGGATGCCGGCGATATCACGCAGGGTCTTCCGCGTATCGAAGAACTGTTCGAGGCAAGAAAGCCGAAGGCTCTTGCAATTCTTTCGGAAATTTCCGGTACAGTTTCGTTCGAGGACGTTAAGAAGAGCCGTCACGTTGTTATCACAGACAGCGAGAACGGAGAGTCGAAATCCTACCTTATTCCGTACGGCTTCCGTGAGATCGTTAAGGAAGGCGACCATGTTACAAAGGGTCAGGCTCTTACCGACGGTGCTCCGAATCCGCATGATGTTCTGGCAATCAGAGGCGTTTCAGCTGTTCATGATTACCTCATCCGTGAGGTTCAGAAGACATACCGTACACAGGGTGTTGATATCAACGATAAGCACATTGAAGTTATCGTTCGTCAGATGATGCGTAAGGTTAAGATCGAGGATGCCGGAGATACAGACTTCCTGCCCGGTTCAATCGTTGAGAAGCATGAGTTCTATGTTGCCAACGAAAAGGTTAAGGCTGCTGCCGAGGCCGAGGGTAAAGAGCCGAACTACGCAACCTGTGTACCGACTCTTATGGGTATCACAAAGGCATCTCTTGCAACAGAGTCGTTCCTTTCGGCTGCTTCCTTCCAGGAGACAACGAGAGTTCTTACCGACGCTGCAATCAAGGGCAAGACCGATCCGCTTCTCGGACTTAAAGAGAACGTTATCATCGGTAAGCTTCTCCCGTCAGGTACCGGTATGAAGTGCTACTCCGAGGTTGAACTCAGACCGACAGAGGATCACTCAACAACCGTACTCGGTGAATTGCTTAAAGGTGTATAATTAATTAAATCAATTAATCCTCTCCTTGAAATAGGGGAGGATTTTTTTGTAAAAAGAGAAAGAGGAAAAAGAAAATAACTGCCGCATATACGACAAATCGCCAAAACGTAAATGCCTGAGCCGTCCTTGTTTACTTCACCCCGGCTTCGACTGCACATTTTTACTTTTTGAGTAATTTATAAAAAATGTATTGAAAGCAAGCATCACGTGTGATATAATGTCGGTGCAAAACAGTTCAAAAGTAAATTATGAAAGCCACAGGCATACATTGTTAAAAATGTATGCTAAGATCATCATATCCTGTGGCTATGAACTGTTTTGCGACAAGATCGAGGCATCGTTTTTAGTGCGTAGCTTCGGCTGCGCATTTTTTGTTTTTATAGCAAAAAAAAACATGTTGAAAGCAAAAACAGTATGTGATATAATGAATGTGCGAAATAAGTGACAAGGGGATATTGTTTTCCTAAATACAGCAAGATTACAAAATGAGTTTGCCTTTTACCTCGGTAAAAGCGCATGCTCTTGACTTGCATACTCGTTTTGAATCTTGCACGGTCACTTGTTTCGCAGCAATTTGAGCTATGCGTTTTTCGTGCGTAGCTTCGGCTGCGCATTTTTTGTTTTTATGACAATCAAAAAAATATGTTGAAAGCAAAAACAGTGTGTGATATAATGTTTTTGCGAAACAAATAGAATAGTTATTTTTTAAAGGCAAGCTGGCGGCTTTTTATTTCGGTAAAAACGCAGGCTTTAGAACGCACGCTTGTCTTCGTGTTATTCTATTTGTTTCGCAGCAATTTGAGCTATGCGTTTTTCATGCGTAGCTTCGGCTGCGCATTTTTTGTTTTATGGGAGGAAAAGGCAATGGATTTTGATTTGAATAAATTTATTTCCGAAGCCGAGGAGCCGATCCCGGAGACCGCTTTGGATAGCAGCGGAGCTGTTTTAACTCCCGGCAAGCCGAAAACCTGCGAGGGCAACGGCAGTCATAGTGGGTATGAAATCTGTTGTGATGAATGTAATTGGTTCCTTGCCTGTTTTCCCGAATATTGCGATTCAAGCTATTCTCCGCCCGAGGAACAGCCGATGAGTTTTGAGTGCAAAGACGTTGACGGCGATTTGCCGTTTTAAAGAATAATAAATAAAAAATTATTCATCTGACTTTGGGCCTAATTCTCGGCTCCCCTGTAGGGGAGCTGTCAGCGAAGCTGACTGAGGGGTTTTGTAAAGAGTTTAAGAAGCTTTAATTCAACCCTTCCGACTTCGGCGCAAACCGCCGAAGCCATCTCCCCTTGCAACAAGGGTAGCATTGGTAAAAAATTATTTTAACGGCACAGTACGATGAAGTTATATATGAAAAAAGAAGCAGCCGAATGACTGCTTCTTAATTTTATATTCTGATTCAGTTTTCTCAGATCTTCATTGCAACGTCGTATGCACGCCATACAACGGAACGAAGGTTACCGATTGCAAGGCAGTCACCGACAAGGTGAACATTGCCCGACTTCTCGGCAAGAGGAGCCGGAATGTAGCCTGCACAGCTGATGACGGAATCGCAGGGGATTTCAATCTCCTTGCCGTCCTTCTGAGTGCAAACGATTGAGTCATCCTTAACTTCCTTAAGGGTTGTCTCAAGATAAACCGGAGTCTTGTTGAGTGCAAACCACTCTCTGAGGTATGATGAGTTTGCAAGACAAACGCCCTTCTGACTTACAAGGTCGTCCTTCATCTCAACGATGATCGGATTCTTGCCCTTGAGTGCAAGCTCATAGGCAATCTCACTGCCTGTAAGACCGCCGCCGATAACGGCAACTGTGTCGCCGACCGGTGTGCCTGTAAGGAACTCGCAAGCCTCAACCATCTTCTCATAGCCCGGAACTCTTCTGAGCTGACGGGGAGTTGAACCTGTTGCAACGATTACGGGTGCGTCGCCGAATACGGAAACGTCCTTAACCTCGTCATTGAGCTTAACCTCAATGTTGAGCTTCTTCATCTGAAGTCTGTACCACTCAAGAAGCTCACGAAGCTTGCCCTTGTAGCTCTCTGCACTGGCCGGAATGAATGTACCGCCGAGAACGTCGCTCTTCTCGTGGATGATCGGGTTGTGGCCTCTGAGCTTGAGAACTCTTGCAGCCTCCATGCCGCCGATACCGCCGCCGATGATGTGAACGGTCTTGGGAGAATCTGTCTTCTTTATATAGTGCTTGTTCCACTGCATTGTCTCTGCATTAACTGCGCAGCGTGCAAGGTGGAGACTGTCGGAAAGCTCCTGATCGTTCGGAACGCCCTTGTAATGGCACATATTGAAGCAGCCGTTGTGACAAAGGATACAGGGACGAATATCGTCCTCCTGATCGTTCATCATCTTGGTTACCCACGCCTGGTCTGCAAGGAACGGACGTGCAAAGCCTGCACCGTCAAGCTTGCCTTCCTTGATTGAATCTGCGGCAACTCTCGGGTCGAGACGTCCTGCACAGATAACAGGAATATCAACAAAGTTCTTTATATGCTCAACATCTGCAAGGTTGCAGTTCTCGGGCATATAAACAGGAGGATGTGCCCAGTACCATGCGTCGTATGTACCGTTATCGCAGTTAAGGCAGTCATAGCCTGCGTCCTGAAGATACTTTGCAGCCTTCTCGGACTCTTCCATGTCACGGCCAACCTCAACATAGTCCTCGCCGGGTATAGCACCCTGACGGAAGCCCTTTGTCTTGGAGATAACGCTGTAACGAAGCGAAACAGGGAAATCGTCGCCGCAGGCTTCCTTAATAGCCTGAACAACCTCAACCGGGAAACGATAGCGGTTTTCAAAGCTTCCGCCGTATTCGTCTGTACGCTTGTTAACATACTTGAGTGTGAACTGGTCAAGAAGATAGCCCTCATGAACAGCATGAACCTCAACACCGTCAACGCCTGCATCCTTGAGCATTTTTGCACTCTTTGCGAATGCGTCAACAAACTTTTTGATTTCTTCTTTAGTCAAGGCTCTCGAAGGAACCTTGTCCGACCAACGGTTCGGGGAGGGGCTTGCCGAAGCTGTAATCATATCAAGATCCATGAACGGCTTGCTGAGAACCTTAAGCACAGGATTGGTGAAAAGGGTCTCCATCATGGAGCTGATTGTGAATGAACGACCGAAGCCTGCTGTAAGCTGAACAAAAAGCTTTGCGCCCGTCTTGTGGAACTCGGGCATCCACTTTTTGAGGTCATCGTACATTTTCTTGTTCTTGTACAGCCACTGACCGAACATCGGGTTATAAACGGGCTGACAGCCGGGGAGAATAAGTCCGACGTTGTTCTTGGCGATTTCCATAATGAACTTTGCACCGTCTTTATCGAAATGGTTCTTTTCCATCCATCCGAAAAGGTCGGTGCCGCCCATGCTCGTCAGAACTATACGGTTCTTGATTTCGCAATTACCGATCTTCCACGGCGTAAATAAAGGTTCTAATTTCTGATCCATATTTTACCTCCTGAATTGATTTTAAATCAGTTTCCATTTAATTATAACACGTCATAATAAAAAATGGAAGTGCTTGAGCATAAATTTTGTTAAATTTTTCACTCATTTATTATTTATGGGTATAAAATACTTTTTCTTGCAAAATCTCCCTCAACATGATATAGTATATAAGTAAAATTATGCTTTTATTTTAAATGAAAGGACGGGTTTTATGGATTTTAACCGTCAGGTTTCTGTAATAGTTCCGGTTTACAATGTTGAAGAGTATTTAAAAAGATGTTTGGATTCATTGATTTCACAAACAATAGATAAAAAAGAAATGGAAGTTATACTTATCGATGACGGCTCTACGGATAACAGTCCGGCGTTATGCGACGAGTATGCCCAAAAGTATGATTATATAAAGGTGTTCCATGTTGAAAATAAAGGCGTTTCAAATGCAAGAAACTTCGGAATTGATAAGGCTCAGGGAAAGTATATTATGTATTTAGATTCCGATGATTATCTTTCCAAAAATTCTGTAAAGGGGCTTTGCAACTATTTTGAGAAGCACTATGACGAGATAGACCTGATGACCTATTCCGAATTTCAGGATAAAGAAGGAGAACTTACTCGAATAAAGCATTTCAGGTACAATTATATAAATAAAACCGGCGTTTTTGATCTTTCGGACCCGGATTATGTATACTTTATTCAGACTAATATGAACATCATTGTTAAGAATATGGGTGAAGAGAACGTCAAATTCGATACAACACTGATATTTCATGAGGATCAGAAATACATATTGTCAATTCTTGAGAAAAAAGGAAAAATTGGTTTTTACAAGCCGGCAATTTATTACTATTTTGTTAATATTGAAGGAACGTCTAATCAGAGAAAGCATCCTTATTATATTCACGATAAAACCATTGAAATGTGGGAAAACTTTATCCCTGACAGCAATGCTTTGCCGATCGTACAGGCGTATTTTATAAATGATTTCCGTTGGAAGTTGAGATTTGATGTGCTTTGGCCGTATCAGTATAAGGGAGAACGCTTTGACGCTGAGGTTGAGAGATACATTAAGCTCCTAAGCAGGGTAGATGTTGATCTTATAGTGAATTATCCGGAGATGTCATATGCTCATAAGGCGTATATTCTTGGACTGGTTTACGGTGACAGAATGAGTACCGACCTTGTTGATGATAAATATGCCATATGTCTTGATGAAAAGACGTTATTCGACTTTGAAAATATAGAGGTGTATCTTTCGAGATTTCATGTAAAAAACGGAGTTCTGTCTGTTGTCGGAGTTCTGAAATGTGTCGCACTCAATTTTACCGATGATATAAAAATGAGCTATACACTTATCACAGACGGTAAGCAAACAGAACATGATGTTAAACTTAAATATTCGTCATTAAGTTATTTCCAGTCGCAGACAGTAACGAGTAATTTTAAAGGCTTCAATATTAAAATTCCGATCAAGCCGAACACGAAGATAATATTCAAAACAGCCCTTAACGGTAAAGAAATACCAATGTATTTCTCATATCCGCCGACCAGTCCTTTTAACAGAAAGTTGCACAGAAAGAGCTTCAATTTCTGCAGACTTCATATTAAATGTAATAAGAATATTGTTAAAGTCAGAAAATCCAATGCACTCGATGATTTTGGAAATTTAGTTATTAGCGGAATTTATATGCCGAAAATCGGATTCAGAAATGCGTTGATTCGTATGTATACGCCGTATTATAAAAGACGTCACAGGATTTGGCTTTACTGCGATTCGTCTAAAACTGTCAAAGATAATGCTTATTATCAATTCATTCATGATGTAAAAATCAATGATGGGATTGAACGTTATTATGTTTGTAACAGCCAGGCTAATATTGACGGTTGGTTTGACGATTCAATGAAGGATAAGCTTATCACATACGGCTCGGTTAAGCACCGTCTTTACGGGCTTTCGGCAGATAAAATATTGACGTCTTTTTATGGCTTGCGAGATTTCTTTTGCTATCCCGGCAGTGCATTTAAATATTTTTCTGATCTCACAACATTTGAGCTTGTTTATCTTCAGCACGGTGTTCTTCATGCTCATCTGCCGACAATGTATTCGCTTGACAGAATGATGCTTGACAAGGAGGTCGTTTCAACTCAGTTTGAAGTTGATAATCTTATAAAGAATTATTGCTTCGAGGATTCGTATCTCATCAAGAGCGGAATGCCGAGACTTGCGCATATTCCGAAAGATAAAGCTCCCGAAAAGAAAATTCTTTTTGCACCGAGTTGGCGAAAATTCCTTGTTCAGGCGGACGGAAAGGGTAGTTGGAAACCCAAAGATAAAGTGTTCCTTGCTTCGGAGTTTTACAAGAATACGATGGCTTTCCTGACCGACCCTAAGCTTGAAAAAGCATTGAAAAAGCATGGCTTTGTTCTTGATTTTAAACCGCATCCGAATTTCAGAATGTACGACCGGTTCTTTAAGTTAAATGAAGAAACGGTTCGCCTTGCACCTAAGACCGTTGACGAATATTCGTATAGCATATTTATAACGGATTTTTCATCATTTATGTTTGATTTTATTTATCTCAAAAGACCGATACTTTATTTTGTACCGGATTTAGAGCTTTTTGAGGCCGGACTGAATCATTACAGAAAGCTTGATATCTCTTTTGAAAACGGATTTGGTGAGTTTTCATCTGATCCCCAAAAGGCTGTCGAAGATGTAATTGCTTTGCTTGATAACGGCTGCGTTCCTGAGAAGAAGTATATTGAAAGAATGAATGGATTATTCATAAATGCCGATGCTCCGGATGAAGCACTATATGAAGCACTAATAAAAGAATAATTATATAGAAGTCAAACGAATAGCCTCTCCTTGCTTTAAGCCCGGAGAGGCTTAAAAGAGCATAATATACCAAGAAAATTCCCTGCGAATTGCTCCGCAGGGATGATTTTTTATAGAGTCTTATTTAAGTCCCGAGACAGGAATTATTGTGCCCTTGTCGGTCTTTACGGTGAGAGTAACGGTGTCGCCGCCGTTTACAAGCACGATGTTTTCAAAGTCGGCAGCCTTGACCGAATAGTAGCTCTCGGAGGAGTCGAGCTTGATATAATATACGCTCTCGCCGCCGATAACAGCGGTTCTGATATCAGTTACCTTGCCTGTAACGGTGATGTCCTTCTGCTCGCTGTTCGTGTCGTCCTTGATGTTGTCCGTGTCAACGCTTACTTTGATATTGTTCTTGGCAAGCTCTGCGACGTAGTTTTCAATACAGCTTGTGAGCGTGCTGCCTGTTGCACCGATTGAATACTGACCGACATTGATCATTGCATAGCCCTTAACGAGCTTGCTGGAATCCTTGAGCGACATGAAGTAGGTCGGCTCGCCGTCAATGTTGAGAAGAAGCGGGAATGATGCTTCATATTCATACTGCTGAACAAGACCCTCTGCCGAGGACTGCGCCGAGGTTTCCTTAGCACCCGAGGTGCTGTAATACTTGGCTTCCTTGGTACGCTGATTGATGAGGACAAAGCCTGTGAGCGATTCGTCGTTCGTCAGCGAGGTAACGCCCGTGTACATATAAACATCGTCGTTCATTGCAAGGTAGGAATAACCCTCGGTCGTTGAATATGTGTCCTTCTGACCGAGAACGGAGTTCCAAAAGCCACGCTGATATCTTCCGTAATAGTCGAACTGCTCAACGAGAAGGTCTGCGGAATAGATACGGTCGATCCATTCAAGCTCGTTGTTGTTCCTTATCTCGTCGATCGAATACTCCGTACATTCGCCCGTTACGCTGTCAACGATGATTGCACCCGTTACGTCGGTACCGCCGAAAAGACCGATTGTCTTGTCAAGCTTTGCAAAAATCCAGTAGGGGTGACCCGACTCGTCAATTTCAAATGTCGGCTCGTCGAGAAGATATGTCGGGTATTTGAAACGAACGTGACGTGTTACATAGTGTGCGAAGTGGTCGGCGGTCGAATACTTCATACCGTCCTTGACCTCAACAAGGGTGGATTTCTGAGTTCTTGCGTCAACGATAACGTAAGCCGGGAGTCCGTTCTTTGCATTGGTGAGCCACTTGATGATGTTTGAATACTGGAGAGATGAAACTCTGACAGGAGTGTCATGATAGTTTATCTGATAATATTTCGGCTGAACCGTGAACTGAGAAACATAGCCGAGCTTTGAAAGGTCGGAGAGTGCTCTCTCGGCCATAACGGAGGTTGTGCTCTCGTCGATAACGGGAACGGTCGCAAAATCGGCTTCGTCAACTTCCTTTGCAAAGTCGCCGGTCTGCACGTCGATTATCTTTGAATAGCTTGAAGCACGGAAGAATACCGACGAAACGAGAAATCCGACAAGAACGATCGCAGCAAGAACGCCGATGAAAATTTTCGGCACAAGCGAGGATTTCTTAGCATACGGTGCATAATCGGGAGTTTTCAGCGCACCGCTGGTAACATAGTTAATTGCGCAGTAAACAACGGCGATTGCAGCGAAAAAGATATACATTTTGATATCCTTGAAGTTCATAACCGGAAGCACGAAATAATATAAAATGCCGCCGAATATAGCTGTCAAAATGATGTTAATAACGATTTTAAGTCCCTTTTTTTCGGGCGGGATAACAATACCGGTCTTTTTGTCGGGGCCTTTCTCCGCTCCGCCGCCGGTAAAATCTACCTTAATGGGATCCATTGAACCATCTCCTTGAATAGTGTAAATCACATTATACATTAAAATTACACAAAAAACAAGATGTATATTTATTTGTATCAATTTGTTTTCAAAAAGTTAACAGTTTACCGCCTTGATAAATATACAATTATAGGATATAATGTATAAATAAAATATCGAAAAGAGGTGCAATATGGATAATCAGTATTCATATTATCAAAACCTTTATAATATGTTCGGCGGATATAATCCGTTAATCGACACTAAGGTTAAACAGCTGCGACGACTCGGCTTCATTATCGGCTGCGGAATGATTTGCTTCACGCTGATGCAATATGCCGTTGCCGCATTGCTGCAAATCTTCGGCCTTTATTCATTGTATCAGTCGGATGCTCTTTTTCAAACAGGTATAGGCGCTATTGCTCCGATCATTTATGTTCTTCTGCCGTTTGTGCTGGTCTATGCCTTATATAACCGTGAGGAGCGCAACAGCGTTGATATTTTTGACTTGCCGAAATCAAAGGAGCTTTTCCTGTTTTCGGTATTTACCGGACTTTTGGTCTGCTCGATCGGCGACAGAGCAACTTCGTTTATTTCCGCCTTTGTCAGTGCGGCCGGTGTTGACTTTGAAAAGCCGGAAGGACTTGACGCAAACACGCCGATGGGCTATTTCCTGCAGATAGTCGCTTACGCTGTAATCCCTCCGCTTGTTGAAGAATTTGCAATGAGGGGCGTTGTAATGCAACCGTTGAGAAAATACGGCGACAGGTTTGCGATAGTTGTTTCTGCGGTTCTTTTTGCCGCTCTCCACGGCAACATGGTTCAGATTCCGTTTGCTTTTATTGCGGGTCTTGCACTCGGCTATTTTGCAATTATCACGAATTCGATTTGGACATCGGTTGCGATTCATTGTCTCAACAATCTTTCGGCAACGGTAATTTCAATTTACTACACAAATCATTCCGAAGACGATATGTTCTTCTTCTATGCGATTGAAGGGGCAATTCTTATTCTCGGCGTAATTGCATTTATCCTTTTCATGAGGCTGAAACCGCAAAAATTGGCAAATGCTAACGACGAGATCGGCAGCTCGCTGAAGTATTCAACCGTTTTCTGCACCCCGTCGGTTGTTATTTCACTTTTGATTTCACTCTTTACCTCGCTTTCGTTCATGAGCATCACGTCGGCCGGCGGAGTTCTTTTCACCGTTGCGATGGTTGCACTGATTGCGTTTTTACTTATCAAAGGCTCGATGAATGCAAGAAAGGATACAAGAATCACAAAAAGCCCGATGTACAATTTTTCAATAGCAATAACTGTTATTGCAACGTTTTTTATAATGTATTTTGTAATGGTACTTCCGCTGAGCAAATAAGAGGGTAATTCAATGAATGACGAATATTTTATGAGACAGGCTATCGCCCTTGCAAAGGAAGCGGCGGAGGAGGGAGAGGTTCCGGTCGGAGCGGTCGTTGTTTTTGACGGCAAAATCGTCGGAAAAGGCAGAAACCGCCGTGAGATAAGCAAAAATGCGCTTGCTCACGCCGAGATTGAAGCGATAAACGAGGCCTGCCGAGCCTTAGGCGGCTGGCGTCTTTGGCAATGCGACATATATGTTACGCTTGAACCGTGCCCGATGTGTACGGGTGCGATTATCAACAGCAGGATAAAGAGGCTCGTTTACGGCGCATCGGATTATAAAGCAGGTTCATGCGGCAGCGTGATTGACTTGTTCTCGCTTCCTTATAATCATAAGCCGGAGGTTGCTAAGGGAGTTATGCAGGAAGAGTGCGCAGCCTTGCTCTCGGATTTCTTTAAAAAGCTCAGAAAAAAATTATAGTTGTCAAAATTCCTCCTTTCATGTATAATTTGATTAAGGAGGGATTTTTTATGTCAAAAAATAATATGAAATTTTCAAAAGGCTATTCAATAATGTGGATTGTTTTTACTGCGATTTATGCGGTCTGGATGTGTTTTTTCATGAAAGCGGATACATATCCTGCCGCCGAGACGGGAATCCTCAAGCCTATCTATTACCCGATTTGGGTTGTAGGCTCATGTGTGATAATGCTTCTTTACATAATCCTGCTCAACAGATATCTTTACGGTGAGCTTGGCAAGGGAGATAAGGCATTTGCGCTGATAAGCCTTATTTTCGGCTGCGTTTTTATCACATGGTACGGCTTTTTCAAAAATCCGTTTGAGTTCACGGCAAGCATGATAGGCCTTGAATATCCTTGGCATTTCAAGATGTGGGGGATTTTTGCGCCGATTTCGATTTTTGTAAATACGATTTATATGTATCGCAAATTCGGCTACTGCAACAGAGGCGGAATAATAAGCGGTTCGGTCGGCTGTGCGGCGATGTTCGTTACGATCAATGTTCCGTCGGCAGGTGAGGAGCTTATTCTCACGTCGCTGAGGTGCATGTCACATTGGACGGGTGCGCTTGTGTTTGCGTTCTGCTGCGCCGCTCCGATCGTTATGTTCCTTTTGCATATGGCGAAAACGGGGAACAAAAAATTCATTGCACTGACCGTTGCATTCTGTGCGGTTCTTGTCACAATGCTTGTTCTTCTCGCAACGCTCGGCAAGGACGGAATTATAGAGAGCCTGCCGATGTGGGCAACATATTTGCTTCTGTTCCTTGTCAATTTCACAAGTCTTTTTGACGTTAAGAAAGCGGAGGAAAAACAGCCTGCTTTGGTTTGATTGTTAAGGAGAAAAACGAAATGAAAAGACTGATTTGCATTTTACTCTGTATTACGTTTTTGTTTTCGATGTCGGCTTGTGATGTTCGGTTGAATACAACAGGCGACGTAAAAAACGTTAAGGTAGAAAAATGGGAAGCGTCAAAGATTTATTCCGATGATGAGATCAATTCTGCAATAAAGGCTGCCGAGGACTATTTCAAAAAGGGATTCGGCGGATGTACGCTTACAAAAATCACCTATGCCGGCGATACCGAATCGCTTAATGAAACGGCGTACAGAAAAGAGAATGGCTATGATTATGATAAGGTGATAGTTCTTGTTTCTTCGTTCGATACCGATTCGTTCGGCGGCGACGGCTCGCTGAACCCTAATTCGACGTATGACAATTGGAATTGGATCATGGGCGAAAAACATGGCGGCAAATGGGAACATATCGACCATGGCTATGCGTGAGTTTGAGCATGGGCGGCAAGAATGTTTTTCTATGCCAAAGTTTAAATTTATCAGACTTCCTCGGCACGATATTGGTATTGCACCTTGCGACGAAGTTCGATAAAGTACATTTCGTAGTGGTCGATATCCTACGACAAAGTTCGATAAAAGCACAATCCGTAGGGGTCGATGCCCACATCGACCCAAGATTAGAATAAAACTTAGACCGAGCCGCAGCGAGACACCGGCGGCGTAGCCGACTGAGGGGTTTTGTAAAGGGTCTGCTGACTTTTAAATTAACCCCACCGACTTCGGCACAATCCGCCGAAATTATCTTTATAAATACAAAAAGCAGTGGCCACTCAGACCACTGCTTTTTCATGCTCTTTTTTTCAGTTCCTCGCAAAGCCTGCCAAGCTGTTCCATTGTCAGCGCTTCGGCTCGGACGGTGGGGGAGAGGTCTGCGGCTTCGATCGCTTCGATGACCGTCGGCTTCGGGATTCCCGTGCCTGCGCTTATTCCGTTTGATGCCGTTTTTCTGCGCTGGCTGAACGCCGCCTTTACCATTGAGAAGAAGAATTTCTCATCGCTGACCTCAATCGGCGGATTTTTCAGAATATCAAGTCTTATAACAGCGCTGTCAACATTCGGCGAAGGCATGAACGAGCCTCTTGAAACGTCGAAAAGCTTCTGCGCTTCGGCGTAATAATTTACCGCAACCGTGACTGCACCCGAATCCCTTGAGCCGACATCGGCGCAAAGCCTGACGGCGGCTTCTTTCTGAACCATTACCGTAACAGAGTCAATTTTCAGTCTGCTTTCAAGCAAGCGCATGATAACCGGGGATGTAATATAATATGGCAGGTTGGCACACACAACGACGGGCATATTGCCGAATTCCTCTTCAAGAATTCTGTGAAGGTCAACCTTGAGAATATCGCCGTTGATTATTTTAACGTTGTCGAATTCGCCGAGCGTTTCGTCGAGCACAGGCAAAAGCCTTGTGTCAAGCTCAACGCAGACAACCTTCTCTGCACGTTTTGCAAGCTCTGCGGTCAGCACGCCGATTCCTGCTCCGACCTCAAGCACACCGACACCCTCTCTTGCTCCGCCCTCCTCGGCAATTCTCGGGCAAACACCGGGGTTGATTATGAAGTTCTGACCGAGTGCCTTGGAAAAAGTGAAGCCGTGACGGCTCAATACGGATTTAATTACGCTTATATCTGATAAATTATTCATAAATACCTCTTTAAAATATTGCATTTTGAATTGAAACCATATATAATATTACAGTATATGATAAATTTTGTCAATGAGGGTGATCTTATGAAAATTTTGGTAACAGGCGGAGCGGGTTATATCGGCTCTCACACATGTGTTGAATTGCTCAACGCAGGCTATGAGGTAGTTATTCTTGATAACTTCTATAACAGCTCTCCCGAGGTGCTCAAGAGAATTAAAGAGCTTACAGGAAAGGATTTCACCTTCTGCGAGTGCGATATCAGAGACCGTGAGGGACTTGACAAGGTTTTTGCCGAGAACAAGATTGACGCGGTAATTCACTTCGCAGGGCTCAAGGCTGTCGGCGAAAGCGTCAGAAAACCGCTTGAGTATTATGAAAACAACGTCGGCGGAACGGTAACGCTCTGTGAAGCTATGCGTGACGCAGGCTGCAAGAGAATTGTTTTCAGCTCATCGGCCACCGTTTACGGAATGAACAATCCGTCGCCGCTTAATGAAACAATGAAAATCGGCGGCACGACCAATCCCTACGGTACAACCAAATACATGATCGAGCTTATTCTTCAGGATCTTTATACTTCCGATAAGGACTGGAGCGTTGCACTTCTTCGTTACTTCAATCCTATCGGCGCACACGAGAGCGGACGTATCGGTGAGAACCCGAACGGAATCCCGAACAACCTCATGCCTTATATCACTCAGGTTGCGGTCGGCAAGCTTGATCATCTCAACGTTTTCGGCAATGATTATGACACTCCCGACGGAACGGGCGTCCGTGATTATATTCACGTTGTTGACCTTGCGCTCGGCCACATCAAGGCAGTTGAGAAGATTGCTTCTTCAAAGGGCGTTTGCATCTATAACCTCGGCACGGGCGTCGGCTACAGCGTTCTTGACGTTGTAAAGGCTTTTGAAAAGGCGAGCGGAAAAGAGATTAAGTATGAGATTGTTCCACGTCGTCCCGGTGACCTTGCAACCGTATATTCCGACCCGACAAAGGCTAAGAAAGAGCTTGGATGGGTTGCCGAAAGAGGCCTTGAAAAGATGTGCGAGGATTCTTGGAGATGGCAGAAGAATAATCCGGAAGGATATTGATAAATGGAATTTTACGAGAACAGTCAGGAACCCGAGGTTGCCGTTCTTGTCGGTATCGACATGGGGCTTTACAACGCTCAGGTTTCAATGGACGAACTTGAAGAGCTTGCAAGAACGACAGGAGCTGTTGTTGCGGCAAAAATAATTCAAAAAAGAGACAAACCCGATTCGGCAACCTATGTCGGCTCGGGTCGTCTTGAAGAAATAAAGGCATTTACAGAAGCGAACGATGTTGACCTGCTCATCTTTGACGGCGAGCTTACGCCGTCGCAGCAGAGAAACATTGAGGACGAGACCGACATCAGGGTAATCGACCGAACAACGCTCATCCTTGATATTTTTGCCGCAAGGGCGAGGAGCAACGAGGGTAAAATTCAGGTCGAACTGGCTCAGCTTAAGTATTCTCTGCCCCGACTCGGCGGCAAGGGTGCGGAAATGTCAAGGCTTGGCGGCGGAATCGGTACAAGAGGACCCGGTGAAAGCAAGCTTGAAAGCGACAGGAGGCATATCCGCCGCAGAATTCAAAGCCTGCAGGAGGAGCTTGTTCAGATTGCCAAAAGGCGAGAGAATCTCCGTGCCAGACGTGAAAAGGACGGCGTTGAAACGGTCGCTATCGTCGGCTACACAAACGCCGGCAAGTCAACCCTTATGAACACGCTGACAAATGCCGGAGTGCTTGCGGAAAACAAGCTCTTTGCAACGCTTGACCCGACATCCCGTGCGCTGACCTTGCCCGACGGCAGAACAGTCATGCTCATTGATACCGTCGGACTTGTCAGGCGGCTTCCTCATCAGCTTGTTGATGCCTTCCGCTCAACTCTTGAAGAGGCGGCGAACGCAACGGTTATCCTCAACCTCTGTGATGCCTCCGACGAATGCTGTACCGAGCATCTGAACGTTACAATGAACCTGCTTGCGGCACTCGGTTGTGCCGACAAGCCGATTATATCCGTGCTCAACAAATGCGACCTTTGCGGCGGCTCGTTCGTTCTGCCTGCGCAGGGCGAATTCGTCATGATCTCGGCAAAGACGGGTGAGGGCCTCGGCAATCTCCTTGCCAAGATTCAGCTTTCGCTTCCGCTCACACGCAGAAAGGCGGAGCTTCTCATTCCGTATAATGAGGGCGGCCTTGTCAACTACATCCGTGAAGAGGGCATATTGATAAAGGAAGACTACCGTGCGGACGGAATTTACGTCAAGGCGGTTGTAGATGTACAGTTCCTCGATAAACACAAAGATCTAATAGTTTGAATAAAATCGCCCACAGCACATTTTTCGTTCGGGGCAGTACCTTTGTACAGCACCGCTCACTGCAAAAAGCACTGTGAGCGATTTTCTTTCAAACCCGTTTAAAGGTATCAATCGCCAATGGCACTTTTTTCGTTCGGGGCAGTACCTTTGTACAGCACCGCTCACTGCAAAAAGCACTGT